>Ga0209199_1003434_pt1 | contig 15738 bp, 7 predicted proteins | sample COGITO_mtgs_1105_7_FD_184805 | JGI IMG/M metagenome (GOLD analysis project Ga0209199, IMG submission 184805) | Pelagic marine microbial communities from North Sea - COGITO_mtgs_110523 (SPAdes) (version 2) | ecosystem: Environmental > Aquatic > Marine > Epipelagic ...
TAGCTTGCTTCAGCCTCATCTAATCTATTCAGTTCTGTAAACGTGATACCCAAGTTGTAGCGGGCTGTGGCATCCTGAGGAGATAATGCTACTGCTTTCTTATTGGCATTTAACGCTTCAGATGTCCTGCCAGTTTGTCCAAACAATTGCCCAAGAACTTTCCAAGCAAATTGATGTTTGGGAAATTCTTGGGTGATTGTTACAGCTAATTTCTCAGCTTCATCATACCTTCCGTTTTGATAGTGTTCTAAAAGATAATCTAACTTTGATTGTGAAGGACTTAAACGATTAGCGTTTTTGCTTTTTGCCCGCTTCTTTTGTTGTTTACTTTCAGCAACCTTCTTACGCTCCTCTTTAAGTGTAAGACTTTTCTTTTTCTCAGATGATTTAGGCAGTGCTGAATGGGTTATTTGTTTGAGTTGGCCTTCTAAAGCATCAACTTTATCTCCAGATAATCCTTCCTTCTTCCCCTCCTCAAGGACTTGCGTAGCCTTATCAAACTGTTTTTCTTTGATAAGAGCGTCGATGTAACTGAGCCAAAAATTCTCTATTTTAGGATTAGCTTCGAGGGCAGCTTTGAACAATGGCAATGCTACATCAGCTTTATTAATAGAGACTGCTAATACGCCTAGGTTATGGTTAGCGTCAGGGTGTGCTGGCTGGGACTGCAAGATAGCCCGATAAAGACGTTCGGCGTCTTGAAGCTTTCCCTCTCTATGCGCTCCCACACCCTGCCGCAATGCTTGTTCAATCGTTAGTTTCATTAAATACTCTTAAAGTCTGCTTCCAAAACATTCTATATTTCTGATGCTGGTCATTGTATGCATTTTTATGGTGTTCGAATAGCACGCTTGTTGGATGCGGGTGATTTATCAGTGGCTCTTTTGTGCGTGGTTGTTTGTAGTATGCGGACGGAGCGCACTTTGCTTTATAAGACCGATTAGGCAGCAACCATGATCACACACCACATACTTATCACATTCGATTTAGCTCGGGATTTTAGGGACCGACAGTTTACTAATTACGATTCAACTCAGATGCACTGGTTTCTAGTTAGGGATAAAGTGTGTTGGTGGTTGACTGCGGAAGCAGGTGGATTTGTAGAGAGGATTAGCCAGCCCAAAGTAATAGGGCGGCAGGTCGAGAAGTTTATGTTTTTTGTTTTGAAGAAGCGAAGTCTGTTGGATGACGAGACACTGGTTAGTTTCTCAGAGGTTACTTGGGTTGTTGTTCCGGAGATACCAGCGAAGGTGATTAAGTTGATCGGGCGTTACCGGGGTTGATGATAGTTGGTTGTATGCGGATGGCTCGGTAGTGATTTGGTTACCGGGTTTATACGAGGTGCGAAATGGTCGGGGTATAGCTGGGTGATAGTTGTTGGCTTCGTGATACAGGGTTGTAAAAGGTGCGATGTGGGCAAGTTAGCTTTCTGAGCAAACTAAAGAAGGCGAAGATCAACACTAAATAGCTGATTTAATAACGGAATATACTAAATATACATGCATACATATTGAAATAGTGTTATCTTTCCTTAGCTTGCTTAGACAAGCATGCACCACCGGCGCCGCCTACGTTCCTTCGGTAACCTCGCAAGAGCAGGCAACATACCGTTCAAGTCAGTGTCCTAACGGTGACCACTTTAAGTGCTGGCTACCCTCGCTTCATAAGCTGAGGCGCTGCTCTTTAAGAGCAATGTTACACACAGGCCTCGCATCCCGTTAATTCTGCCGCCTCCTGGGCGTCCGTCGATCTAGTTACTGTGCCGCTAAGAAGCGCCGCCACGTGATCGACGTCGAGCGGTTTTGTCAGCGTGCGAAGGTACAAGAACTCGTTGAGGACTCTCGTCAGCCAGCAGGCAGCCGTACGCTAGTGCTGCAGATGGCAGACGCAGGCTTGGTCTCCGGACAACCCGGACATAGGTATAAGCGAACGGGGCAAGCGCATGTCGATATCCCTTATTTTCTGGATCGACAGGTCGATGTAAACACGCCAAATAATGTTTGGTGCGGCGACATCACCTACGTGTGGACTGGCGAGCAGCGGAGTTATTTAGCCGTTGTTATTAACCTGTGCGCTCGTAGAGTCGTTGGATGGGCGTTCCCCGAGCTCATATTCCATTCAGACCAGGGAAGCCAGTATGCTTCTCGGAAGTTTCGACAGATACTGTGGCGCCATCGAGTCCAACGAAGCATGAGCCGACGAGGCAATTGTTGGGAAAACGCGCCAACGGAGCGCCTTTTCCGCAGCTTGAAGACGGAATGGATGCCGCCGTTGGGCTATCGATCAAGCGACGCTGTGCGAGAGGATATAGGCCGCTATTTGGAGGGGTACTACAATTGGCGAAGACCACATACCTCAAATGGCGGATTACCGCCCGCGGTGGCGGAGGAGAAACCCAATTTACTGTCCGGTTTTGATTGACAACTACAAAGGTCAAATAGTGACTACGGGCATTCACCTACCGACACATTCCTAAAAAGCCAAACGATCTTAAAAAAATTTGCCAACTAATGTAACTTCGTGAATTTATGCTTAACAGGTTGCATCGTGGCGACTAGTTTTTATAAGATAGAAGTTAATTGAAATACTGCCGGCCAACACTTTAAATAAACCGAAATAGCGAATCCTAATTTAAGTGAATTGATTTGCGCCAGTATGATACTCTGTAGACTAGTAAATCCATAAAATTCGAGTCTCTTACTTCGAATATAATACTTTTTAATATCCACTTCGAGATTTTTTCAATGAGCACAATGGAAATCAATCATTTTTTTTCGTCACCTGTTTTTATTATGACCGATAACAAGTTTGACGAGAACATCGGTCAGCTACTGGAAGAAATCTATGAATGGCGAGAAACGGATGAAGTGGATCTTGTTAGATCCAATAATGGTGGATGGCACTCTCCCACCGATATTTTTCGCAAAGAGCAGCCGGGACTTAAAAGAATATGTCAGCTAATGATCAACTGCTTCGGGAGGTGTACAAAGGAAATCGCACCTGAGTTTAAGCCCGAAAATATGGAGATGAAGGGCGAAGGCTGGGTCAATGTAAACCCACAGCATGGATTCAACGTGCCGCATGACCACCCTGGCTATACTTGGTCGGGTGTTTATTATGTCTCGTTACCTGAGAAGAAGGACCCTGCGTCGAGATCAGGCTCAATCGAGCTTTTGGATCCACGAACAAATACAGCCGCTATGGCAACAGATATAGCGCGCTCATCTACATACTTTAGCCCCAAGAGGACGTTGACGCCAAAGAACGGCATGATTCTTATTTTCCCGTCATACCTTAGACACTGGGTTTACCCTAACGAGGAAGAGCAAGATCGTATTTCTATGGCGTTTAACTTTAAGTACTCGCCAAAGCAGAACTCGCAACAAGTAGCAAATCAAGCCCAGCCAGCCGCGGCGAAAGAGATAACGGAGAAAAAAAGTCCGGTGAAGAACAAAAAGAAAGAATGAACTTCACCGTATTTTACGAGCAGGAAGGGTATAGGATTGATCTTCCTAAGCTCATGGGGCGCAACGCGGCGGGGGCCTCCTTTCTTCAGGGCCTTTTCCGGCACGCAAGTAGCTCGCAGTTTTCTTGTCTGACAGGCAATGAGTCAGATGGAGACGTGTTTCGTGAGCTTATGTCGAACTTACGTAATGACGGGGCTAGCAGTACGATTATTACGCCTAGGCTGCGTGAATTGGGAAAAACTGGAGGGCTCTTTTACCCCGGCCCCAATATTGGGCAATCCTCGTTTCAGAGACTGAGTGCTTCCAACACTCATGACAACTGGTGTATTTCTGGCATAACCCACACAACCTCCTCTGCCGGTGCTATGGACGCGATTGCGTCTTGGGTTACGTCACCAGTGCAGCCGTGGGACGCGGTAATCTGCACGTCAACTGCAGTTAAGAAGAACGTTGAGGTCTTACTCCAAGCTCAAGTCGACTCGCTCAAGGACCGCTTAGGCATCACTAAGATCGTCCTTCCTCAGTTACCTGTTATTCCTCTTGGCGTTCACACGGAAGACTTTTCTTACACCCCAGAGCAAAGAATTAAAGCCCGAACAGTCTTAGGCGTTAGCGAAGACACACTCGTCGTACTCTATACAGGCCGCTTATCGTTCCACGCCAAAGCTCATCCTTTGGCGATGTATCAAGCGCTTGAAAACGCAGCACAGGCGTCGGGTAAAGAAGTGCTTCTCGTTGAGTGTGGCTGGCACGCTAACGAGTACATTGAAAAAGCCTTTGCTGCCGGCGCTCAAATGGCAAGCCCTTCAGTACGTGTCGTCACCCTTGATGGTCGAGTCGCAGAAAATAGAGAAACCGCGTGGGCGAGTGCAGATGTCTTTTGTTCTCTTTCTGACAACATTCAAGAGACGTTTGGCATTGTCCCTATAGAAGCCATGGCGGCAGGGCTCCCTGTCGTTGTGTCCGATTGGGACGGGTACAAAGACACAGTCCGTGATGGCATAGACGGATTCCGAATTCCTACTCTAGCCCCAGCACCCGGGCTGGCAGGTGACTTAGCCCATCGTCACGCGTTAGAAATCGACACTTACGACATGTACTGCGGCCACAGCTCCAGTTTGGTTGCTGTTCACGCGCAGAAGCTCACCAACGCGTTCATTGAGCTATTCCAGTCTCCCGAGCTAAGAAAAAAAATGGGTGAGGCTGGCAGACTCAGAGCCACTCAGGACTATGATTGGCGCACGATTATCCCGAGATACGAAGAGCTCTGGGATGAGCAAACTAAAATTCGTCTTGCGGCCAAGAAGGCCAGAGAAGAAGGCGCTAAAAAGTCAGGCAAGCCTCCTGCGCCATCAGTTTGGCCAGCACGACTAGACCCTACTATTGGGTTTGCCAACTACCCTACGCAGCACTTAACCCTAACCACTGAACTGACACTCACTGAGACCTCTGCAGCTAAAGCGCTCGAAAAATTGGCTGAGTACAAAGAGCTGGCGATGGTCAATTACGCCCACTACGTCTTTCCTACAGACGAAGAAATCAAGTCAGTGTTCGAAGCAGCCGAGGCTTGCTTGCCTAACGCCAGCACAGCCGAAGCACTATTGGTTGGTATTGAGGCAAAGCGTCGGCCCTATGTGTTAAGAGGGCTTGCCTGGCTATGCAAGCTCGGCCTGCTCCAGTTCTCATGAACATCCTGTTTATCCACCAAAACTTCCCCGGGCAGTTTAAACACCTCGCTCCGGCGCTGGTTAAGGCTGGCCACAGCGTCATTGCGCTTACTTTAGCCAAGACTGAGGCTAAGCAGTGGAATGGAGTGAGACTTGTCTCCTATGGCCTCAGCCGTGGAAACGCGAAAGGCGCACACCCGTGGACAGTCGACTTTGAAAGCAAGGTAATTAGAGGCGAGGCCTGTCTTAAGGCCGCACTAGCACTTAAAGACCAAGGCTATATCCCGAACATTATAGTGGCTCACCCCGGCTGGGGAGAGAGCCTGTTTCTCAAGGAAGTTTGGCCAGAGGCGAAGCTAAAACTCTACTGCGAGTTCTTCTACCATCCGCGCGGCGCCGATGTAGGCTTTGATCCAGAGTTTTCAGTAAGCGATCCGGCAGACGCAGGTAGGGTGACGCTTAAGAACGCGAATATGCTACTCCAGTTTCAGCAGGCTGATGCAGGAATAAGCCCCACCCACTGGCAGGCGAGCACTTTCCCTCAACACATTCGAGATAAAATTACAGTCATGCACGACGGGATAGACACCGAGGTCTTAAGTCCTAACCCAAGGGTTAGCTTCCTACTAGATAACGGAAAGAGTCTCACTCGTGATGACGAAGTCATTACGTTTGTGAATCGCGCTTTAGAGCCCTTCCGGGGCTTCCATGTCTTTATGCGCTCCCTGCCTCAGCTGCTGGCGGCGAGACCCAATGCCCATGTGTTGATAGTGGGCAAAGAAGCGGTCAGCTATGGTGCCCAGCCTCCGAACGGGAAGAGCTGGAAGACGATATTTAGCGAAGAAGTTTTACCTAAGCTAACTCCCCAGCAGCGCGAGCGAATTCACTTTCTCGGTACCATCGATTACCCGCGCTTCATTAACCTGTTACAGGTCTCTCGTGTGCATGTTTATCTCACGTGGCCGTTTGTGTTGAGCTGGAGTTTGATCGAAGCCATGAGCGTGGGTTGCTCTATCGTGGCAAGTGATACGCAGCCTCTTCATGAGGCAATTAAACATGATGAGACAGGTCTGCTCGTTGATTTCTTTGACCACGATGCGTTAGCTGATTCAGTTACCCGCTTACTTGATGATGAAGATACCCGTGGCAGACTAGGAGAAGCAGCGAGAGCTTTCGCTATAGAAAACTATGATCTAAAAAGTGCCTGCCTGCCTCAGCAGTTGCAGTGGGTTGAAGCCTCATGAGCTTAGCAAAAAACATCACCCAGCAGCTGCTTGCTAATCTTTCTCAAGAGACCAACGATCCTAATGCGTCTCTTAACAACTCACTTAGACTGCTTTCAAAATGGCGCAGCGTCCTTATTCAGAACACGCTTATCGAACAAGAGGGAACGAAGGTTTTACAGGGCCCGCTTGCCGGGATGGAGTTTATTGAGCGCTCAGCAGAGGGCTGCCACATAGCTAAATTACTCGGGTGCTATGAGCAGCCCTTACAGCCGCATATTCAAAAAGCCCTCACGGGGCACTACACAAAGATAATCAACATTGGCTGTGCCGAAGGCTACTACGCTGTAGGTTTCGCGCGTGCTGTTCCGGGCCTCATCTCGCTTGCGTTCGACACAGACACGAATGCTCAAAACTCTTGTAGGCAATTGGCCGAGAAAAATAGCGTAAGCGACCGAGTCACGATAGGCGGCCTTTTCTCGCCCGATGATTTTGCCAAGTATGAAAACGAAGCTGCGTTGGTCTTTTGTGACATTGAAGGCGCAGAGGAAGAACTACTCGATCCTGACTTAGCGCCGGCACTTCGAAAGCTAGACATTATCGTTGAGTCGCACGAGTGTTTGCGACCAGGCATTACTCAGAAGCTGCTATCGAGATTCGAGGCGACACACACGATCGAGCTCATCGAAGACAACGGATCGAGACAGCTTGATAATCCGCCCGCCTGGTTTACCAAGCTCTCTCATCTCGACCAACTGCTCGCAACTTGGGAGTGGCGATCGGGGCCAACGCCTTGGCTTGTTATGCGGGCTAAGAATTGAGCGCGTAGGCCAATCGGCAGCTACATCATTATGGAAAAGGGCGCCCGCTACACGAATCGTCTGGTCGACGGTACCGATGAATTGCAGAATGCCCTAGCAATCGACCCCAAAACCCTAAAACCATCAACCTTCGGCACCAAAATCCTAACGAGCCACGTACACGATGCTCTGCGAGACTACCTCGGCCTCGCGAATGCCTCAACCACCGCCATATTCCCCTTCAACAACCCACAAAAATTCAACTTCTTCGTTTAAGGGGTCAGACCCCTTTTACAGAGCGAACCCATCGCACTGCATAGGCGTTCAAGTTGGCGCTATAAGTCGAACTGGTTGCAAAAATTTGAAGGTCGGTCATTATCCTAAGCTGACGCGAAGCAGAAAGATCGAGCTTCTGTAGATGAAAAACTATTGAGCTTTTATGTCGGGAGCTTTCTATTCGAGGGATAAATGAGAAACGCTACGTTAATCTTCGCAGTAATATGCATATTACAAGCTAACGCAATATCTGCAATTGAGATAAGCGGTTATGTAATTCGGAAAAATCAAGAACCGAGCTCGGCTAGCGTATATATTAACGGAGACGAAATCGCTGTGGCTTCTGACAGTGGCTATTTCGAGGGCGAGGTCCCGGAAGGTGATCTGACAATATACGCTGAAATAAACCTTCCGAATGGAACCGAGAGAAGCATCCCTAGGACGATTAACGTATCGGCAGATACTACGGTTCAGCTAACGGTCGCACCTCTCCGGACAGTAACAATTAATGTATCAGCTAGCGTAAATGAGTACGGAGATTCACCGCTAAGAAGACTCGTCATATTCGAAGCTGTAACACCATCACGTGAAATAGCCAGAAGTGATTTACAGGTAATTCCAACGACGAATTTGCCTGGTTTTGGAAGCGTGCACGCTAAACAGTTCGAATTGCCAGAGGGTGTGTATCGGGCCCATTTGAGAGCGGGAGACTACAGTGAGGAATGGGACGTCTGGAAAGGATTCCAAATTACAAGCGAAACAAAGGAAGTTAACATATCTGTTGACGACAAGTACTCTTCATATCCAGCAACTAGCAGAATTATAGATCCGTCTAAAATCTTATTTAAATCGGATGAGCTCAAGGGTTATCTGGTAGTAACTGGCAATAAAAAAGCAGCATCTCCTAACATGGCGCTAAGTATTCTGAACCTTCAGACTGGGCACTATACGTGGGGCTCATCTCTTGCCGACGGATCGTTTGAATTGCTCCTTAATGGTCAATCCGGAAGTGAGTACGCGATCTATCAGCGTGCCGAGGTAGATGGCTGGAATAATTATCAGCTGGGGGTGGGAACCACGGTTAGGGCGCCATTTAGCTCCCCAAAAAATGAGAATTTTTCGACTGAGCATTCTATTTCCGATTCCAGTTCCTCACCCAATAATTTCGCTGATGCGAAATTGTTCGGGGGAAAAGTGGGTGGTATCGCACAGTATCACGGGGAGTTCGATTTTTCTAAAATTTCGGCCGGAAGCGCTGGAGAATTCACCGGTATCGTCAATATTGTGGGTCCATCGCTCGATGATGTGACTATTTTTTGGGGTACCTCGAGTTTGTATCTTGAAAAAATAGTGTCAGCAGAAGGTTGGGTTGTCGCCGCAAATCCAGAAAATAGCTCTAACTTTATGACCGTTAGTGGGCTACCAATAAATGGAGAGCCCGAGGTCAATCGCACCCGCATTGGTAACGCAATCTATTCAGAAATAGAGCAAGTTTCTCCAACTTTATGGAGAGCAAAATTCAATGCTACCTATGATATCCCAGCACAGCTATCGAAAGGCCGATATCAGATACATCTAAAATCGGCGATCAGTTCTAATGTGTCTTCAAAAAAAGTTTTCTCACATCATTTTGCAGCAGACCCAAGCACGTCTGTCTTAGACGGGCGTATAGGCGAGTTTGAAATAGGGAACACTAGTGAAACAAAGATAGATATAGCTCTACTTGTAAACGAATACAGCAACGGATCGAGAGGAGTGGTGCCAGAAAATCGGGCGGGTGAATTTGGAATAACGCCTGGAATCATCACTAATACGCACAAATTTATAATAGACGACTCCATGCCCGGGAGGAAAGAAGCAGCTAGCTATAACCTTGAGCCGTTTATACCTTTGGTAAGTTGGACTACAAAGGGACACCAAGTTCCGCTTCCGATAAAATTCAAATTTCCTTCTGGCGGACTGCAAATGACTATAGTCGACCCCGCTGGCCAAGCTTCTAACATAGGACCTATGCCATTTAGGGGGACCTATATGAATGAGCCATTTATGCTTAATAATACTGGTGGCGGGATGGGGGGCGCAGCGCCACAGCAGTACATGAAGTTGACCACACTAACAGATGATTTTGACTATAATTTTACAGAATACGGGGAGTACAAGATAAGCTTAAGCGGGACTGTTCTGGATCTGGATGGCAGGGAATATTCGCTCAATGGAGACTTTAATATTCTACGAGCAGAGCCACTCGATCTTGAATATGGCGTTATGCCTGGTACACCCTACGAAATCGGAGACCATTTTTCGCCTCAACTCATTATTCAACCAGGTGTCCCAGCGAAAGTAGAGATAACTGTGACACACTATCCAAACTCCGACCCGGCGCTGGTTGAAACAGCGAAATTTACAGGCTTTGCAAATAGATTTGGATACTACGACGGAGGAAACCAAGAATATAAATTCGATAAAGCTGGAGAATACAGAGTGGACATCCTTGCGAGCCACCAAGACAAGGGCGGCGTCGTCTGGGCAGCGAGCCGAACTTGGGGTGGAATAGTTGAGTCAGAGGAGAAAGAGCTCGAAATGCGCGGGGTCAAGGGTACAGAAAGCGGTACGGCTTACAGGCAGTGGTTTGTCTTTGACTCACGGCCTCTTGGATTAGGGGAAATGAACACGCACATGGGGCCACCGTATCAAACGGGCGACGTAAGTTGGATGCTCGCCGAAGAGTTGGATCGAAGTAATACTGCTATGACGGCTTTCTATACTATTTTTGACAAGAGTGGTGAATTTAAAGACAGAGTATCCAGCAGGCTATCTTCTTATTCTGGGCTCGATTTAGATAATACAGGCATGCCGTTTGTTTCGACTACGAACTTGAAAACAGCTTTGGGCTCCACGATAAACCCATTCTTCGAATTAGATAATTCGGATGATCACTGGGCCTATTACTATAATGCGGCGGAGAGGCCAGGTATTTCTGCAAGGGAACATATTGGTCAGCTTCAAACTAGAGATAATTACTGGCGTTTTTCTGATACTTACAACCATCAATTAGGAAACGGATTCCAAGGCGATAATCCAAACGACTTCAAATTCATATTTGGCGGTGGCGTGTATCGTATACCCAAGACTAACGAAAATCATTATCTAGCTTATGGATCCCTATGGGTCCATCTGCCTGCGGACGATGAAACAGGAGGCAGAATCATGCCGCCGTTCCAAGGAGCCTCAGGAGGCCCGACCGGGGGACCATTGCTAACCCTATCGGGTAAGGAGGTAGACATCTTTTTCCATCCAATGGGTGTGCGGCCAGGGTCTATCCTAGAGGTTGGGGACACGGCTGCGTTCTCGGGACAAATAGCTCCAACACTGCCTTCAGAGGTCTCTATCAGGGTTACTACGCCCTCAAATGAAACCAAAATTATCGAAGGGACTGCGAATAAAATTGGTTATTTCTACGAGCCAAACACGAATTTCCTAATAACTGAACCAGGAACCTATGACGTAGATATCACAGTTACCCACAAGGGCATGACATCATCCGGCTTTGTTGAGCCACCTTATCCGGTAGGAGGTATACTTAGTGAGGACGTGCACTCTTACCAATTTTATGCTGTAACAAGAGAAAGCACGGAGGCAGAATTAGCTGTCCCCTTACCCCTTGAGTTGCCAGACTCTACAGCCCTTAACTTTTCGTTCAAAAGCATAGCTACTTCTAATGATCAACGGATGCACCAAACTACGGTCATGCCTGGTTATGTACTTTCTCAGACTGAGTCGAAATCATTATCCTATTCTTATAATGCGAAAGAATTAAATTTGAATTTCCCGAACCTTGACGTGGACTTGAACAATAGACCGCGGAGCAATGTAGATACGATTACCTATAGTTTTCTTTTAGAGACCCAGGTCCAAAAAGGTCAGCCAAAGTACGAGGCCCAACAGATCGTATTACAAGGTGACGAAATTATACATGCGGATAGGGATCAAGCTCTTAGCGGGCAACTCAATATCGAGATTAGCGATTCGGCGTTAGGTGCTGGCGAAAAATTAAAAGCTGAGTTAGAAATTAGTGCGCAGGGAATAGGGGACCTCTATGTCGTTTTACTGATGCCTGATGGCTCGTATCTCAGCCTTGGAGAGACTAGATTTATCTCGGAAATCGGGGAAGTTATTCCCTTCAGGGAATCGATTAACCTCAGCCACACAGCAGACTTACCACTTGTCGATTTACGTTTGCCATCTGGATTACCTAAAGGAGAATACGCCTTTTATGCTATCTTTGTCGGCAAGGAAAAAAACGTATTTGATACTAACAACTGGGCATCATCAATAAGCAAGACGTGGTTATATAACTAATTTGAAGTTGCTTTTTCACTTAGCATGTTAAATACCAAAAATTTTATGCAATCTTTGTTTGGAAATACAATGCGAAATTTACGGCCCAAGCTTAGAAGCAAATTCAGCGGAATTTTTTTTAGTCTTTTGTCTTTACTGGTTGCGTCTAATTCCAATGCACAGGGTATTATTGAGCTAAGTATTAAAGGAGCGCCACTCGCCGAAAAAACGGTGATCGACTACATTGATAATAACCGCGAGTACTCAACAGATAGTAAGGGGAGGCTACAAACTGAGGGCAGTTGTCCGGCGATTCAATATACAAACAACAGCGGCATAGAATTCCGTATGCTTCAGTTTTGTGGAGTGTCGTCTGAAGTGCCTGTCTACAAATTTGAGCTAGCCGAAGTGGTTACATTAAGCGGTCGTATAGAGATCGATCAGTTATGTCTCTGCGGAACTCGGTTTGTAAACCTAAAAACAGGACTCTCTTATAGTACTGGCAACGGCCTCTTTGCTAACAAGTTTCATAACTTTAGTGAAAAACTTCCTTCTGGTCCCTATCGGATAGTAGTTGAATCAAACACTTGGCCTACTCCCTCTGAGGATGACTACGTAATAGCATCTATTGGTGTTGATGCTAGAGAAGGCAGTGTTGAAAATATTAAATTAGAAATTAGCGAGACCGGTTCTAACAGGTTCGGCAGCGTCCCTCCTAGAGGAGATCTTATCGTTGTCGAGCACAGAGAAGGCGAGCAATTTTCGACAGTGCAGGGCGGCCCGGGAACGGCATCGCCACTGGTGCGAGTTAGCTTACTTAATATACAAACAGGGCAGGCGGCGACATCGATGTCTGAACGGGACGGTAGTTTTTCAATAGAATTTTTCTCGCCTCCCGGCTCTTACCTACAAGTAACACAAGATATTCATGCTACCGCTTATAATGGCTTCTCTTCCTCAAGCCCAGGTACAGTAATTTTCGTCCCGTTCGACAGTCGGGCGAAGAATATCTCAACTGCCCAGAGGTTAAATGGCTCAAGTAAAACTCCTTTGTCAAAAGATCTAGCTGTCAAGGGAGGTTACGATCCAGGTATCGCTTGGATCTATGGCGAAATGGATTCCTCAAATTGGGAGGCCGGAGAAGCGGGTGTTATTACGGGCAAAATTGAAATTTTTTCAAAAAATCTCAATGAAAATTCGGCTATAGAACTAAAAAATGGAGACGCTTACCTGGAGGCAATTTTTAGTGCGGACGGGGAGCAGACCGCTGCTGCACCCGAGAATTCTTCTAGTGACATGACTGTAACAGGATTGCCAATAGATCGGTCTGAGCCAATATGGGCAGAAGGCATGGCGATTGGATCGATAACCCTCAGTAACTATCGCTTCATCGAAGACGGAAAGGGAATTGCTGATTGGGAGTTGTTATATAGTGTTCCAAATCTTGCCCCAGATGGAATCTATCAGCTTATTCTTTCGGGGCAAGGATGGTCGATGAACCCCATAATCGCGGGGCTAGATTCCGATAACTTGTACTACGAGAATGTTTTTGGGGAGCCTTCGTTTCACTTAAGTACGATCCACGGCGCTGCTAGGATTACGATCGGAGAGGTTAAACGCCCACGGCTGTATTCTGCCCTCCTTATGAACAGTTTTAGCAATGGCTCTAGAGGAGTGGTTGCGGCTGAAGACAAGGGGAAATTTGGTATTTCAGGCAGGTTAGTCACCAATGCAGATAGCCTAATTGTTCAGCCAAGCGGAAAATCTGACACTAACCTCATTACATATAATATAGAGCCATTTATTCCACTCACGGCCTACAGCAACAAGGAATGGATCAGCAATCCTAAAGTGCCATTCAAGTTTTCTTCCGGCTCACTTAAAGCAATACTTAAATCTCCTGACGGAAGCAGTCTCGAAATTGGACCCTATCCTATTCTTGGTAGTTATCTACAGAAAGCAGCTTCTTCCATAGGCGAGGATTTGCATAGGAATAGTAACGCGCCAGATCTTCATTATGGGCTTACTACTTATAGGGACGAGTTTAACGTCGCTTTGAGTCAGTACGGCGATTACGAGATAGTTCTAGACGGTGAAATTGAAGACATCTACGGATTATCTATAGACATAAGTGGGAGATACAGTATTTCGGTGGCTGAGACGTTGGATTTTGAGACAGGTGTTTTTCCGGGCACGCCATTTGAAATAGGCGACCAGTTCTCTTCGTCGATTGTGGTACAGCCAGGCGTTCCCGCCAATGTTTCCATGGAGATTATTCACTACCCCTATTCGGCTAAAGACCAGGCTATCAGCAGGAAATTCCATGGCACCGCGAATCGCTATGGATATTTCACTACAACCGAGCCGCCATTTCAATTTGATTCCCCGGGTGAATATAAGGTTAGCTACGAGCTCACTTACTTGGACTCTACCGGGAAACTATGGAGGGGCTCTAGACAATGGGGCTCGGTAGTTGAAACACCGGAAAGTCAGATTAGTGCGAAGGGCGCAAGGGGCAGCGAAAGCGGAAATGAAAAAAGGCAGTGGTATTTGTTCAATGACACCCAAACTGAGCGAAATGCCCACTTTTTTTCACCTTATCAAACAGGAGACGTTATTTGGACAATGAATAAAACTTCCTGGAGTGCGGCTATACAAAATATCACTTCGATAGAAGACGCCGGAACGTCATTAGCATCGCTGATTAGTAATAGAAACGTGTCGAATCATAATATAAATGGCTCTTTGGCATTAGTCTCCAGCATTAAAAATAATTACTTGCAAGAAGTGCCGCCTTATGTCGATCCAAATCAGGAAGATATCCACTGGGGCTATTATTACTCTGCCAATGGCCGGCCTGGCGTTGGGGTGAGAGAATTCGTAGGAACTGCTCAAAGCAGCAACGGCTATTGGCGCTTTAATACGCCATATGGATATCAGCTAGGCAATGGTTTTGAGGGAGACCAAGCCAATGATTTCAAATTTTTGTTCGGTGGAGCAGTCTATCGGGCGCCGGCAAGCGACTTCTCATTTTACGGGGCCTATGGATCACTCTGGGTTATGTTGGCGGACAACGATGTTATAGGTGGGAGAGTTATGCCTCCGTTTCAGGGTGCAGCAGGCGGTCCTTCAGGAGGGCCCTTGATGACGCTGAAGGGCGAAGAAATCGATATCTTCGCGCATCCGATGGGAGTCCGCCCTGGGTCGATACTAGAAGTCGGTGATACTGTGAGCTTTTCTGCTCAAATCGCGCCGACGTTACCCTCGGAACTAGTGGTTGTTATAACTTCTCCTACCGGTAGAATTCATCTAATAGAGGGGATAGCAAACAAAGTAGGTTACTTTTACGATCCACTGCTTGATTTTACCGCGACAGAAGCCGGGGTCTACACAGCTTCAGTGACGGTGACTCACAATGGCCAAACTTCGGCAGGGAAGGTGGAAGCGCCGTATCCAACTGGCTCAATTCTAGGAGCCGACAACAGTGAGTTTGATTTCTATGTGGTGAGCAATCATGCAAAGCCTGCGAAATTTTCGGGTCAAATTCCGACTAAGCTTCCTTCTAGCGCTAGCCTATCACTCGACTTAGAATCGTCAGAGGGGTTTGAAATTAACAAAATCTATAGCTCTGCGGTAATGCCGGGTTTTATGCTGTTCCAAGGGCAATCGGATACCCCTTTCTATAACTATGACGCATATGAACTAAATAAAGGCTTTCCAAATTTAGATTTGCCAGGAGGTCAACTAACGCAGAGAAACGGAGCCGACACTGTAACATTAAGCTTTTTACTAGAAACAGTTACTAACTCGGGCGAAATTTTATTTGAAGGACGCACTGCCACTATTCAGGGGGACGCACTTCAATTCTTAGATCATAACCAGATACCGGCCGGAAATTTCGAAGTAGTGATTAAGGAATCGAAGCTGGTGCCCGGCTCGATATTAGACGCCAACCTAAATTTCGACG
>Ga0209199_1003437_pt1 | contig 15729 bp, 4 predicted proteins | sample COGITO_mtgs_1105_7_FD_184805 | JGI IMG/M metagenome (GOLD analysis project Ga0209199, IMG submission 184805) | Pelagic marine microbial communities from North Sea - COGITO_mtgs_110523 (SPAdes) (version 2) | ecosystem: Environmental > Aquatic > Marine > Epipelagic ...
TTTCGATAAAGAAATAAAAAGATCTTTATCTTCAAAAAATTCACAAAAAGCTATATTAAACAATTTAAAATTAAAAAACGGAGAATTAGTTTACAAGAAAATAGAAAAACTAAAGAAGGAAATGATGACAAACTTTTTAAGATTACCGGTAACCAAGGAGATATTGGCCGGATCAACATCAAGCAATATAAGCGGCACACTAGGGGGCTACGGTAATCTTTTTACGTTTATAGGTTTTAATCAAGGAGATAGTCCGATAACTCCAATTCTTGAGCTTTTATCTCAAACCAATTATAGGGTCACTAGATTTAATAAAAATGGAACAGCAAAACTGATAATAGAAATACCAAGTAGCCGGGATATATTTGCGGTCACCCCTTTGCCTTGGGCCAGCGGAATAAGCTGGGCAGAAAGAATAGAAAAAGGAATGTCTGGACTGGGAATGTATTTAAATACAAGCAGCAAGAATAGTAGATCTGGGCGAGGGGTTCAAGCAAATAATAAAATAAGAACGGGTAAATTTAGCAACACTTCGTATGTATCTGCGTTTTTAAACAAATGGGCAAAGATATTTGAGAAAATAGATAAAGACATTTCAGTAGGAAGAGGATTATGAAGCCGCAATTTCAGCACGACGCAACGAGCAGCTTTGCTCTATGGCTTGATCATTATCTTGTTCACTGCGGAGAGGCGTACTCGAACAAGCAGGGCGAGCTTTATTATATGCCCGACGAAAGATTGCCAATGTATCCTGATGATCCAGTAAACGGATTAGTGTCGTACAATAGTGAATACAAGCAGTGGGTTTACGACAGCGATATAGCTGGAGCAGTAATACCAAGTGGAGTTTACGTGGATACAGGCGATGGGGTGTATAATTTTTGTGAAAGAGGACAAAGCGGATTATCTTTAGATTTCGAAAATGGAAGGGTTCTTTTTGATGGAATATTTTTTCCAACAAATTATGCAGACTTGAAAATTAGTGGCGACTTTTCAGTTAAAGATATAAATATATATCTAGCCGATGATACAGAAGAAAATTTAGTTATACAGAACAAGTATAATGTAAATAGTAGAACCACTCCCGACTTGGGTCAGGGCACGGGACTTATACCTTATCAACAAGTAGCTCCAGCTGCATTTGTGTCGATGGAAAGAACTCAAAATACTCCATTCGCATTCGGAGGAGAGGATTTAACTCATTTGTATTATAGGGTAATATTTTTCGCAGAGAATCTTTATCAGCTTGATGGGGCAATGTCTTTGTGTGCGGACGCTTTCAATAGGGGAGTAGTGAATGTGGGTTACGATAATTATCCACTTGACGAATATGGAGATCTTAAGACGGGCCATTTTAGCTATACTGAAACAGTAAGAAATTGCCATCATTATGGACCAATAATGTTTATCGACGACGCAAGAGCGTCTAAAATTAGTGATAGATTGTCCAAGACGACAAACCCAGATTTGTATCTCGGTTTCGTTGATTTTGAAATTAATCAAGCAAGATTCCCGAGAGCTAAATAAAAAAATTTCCCAATAGCAAAGAAGGGATGTAATAAAAGATAACAACTTTTTCAAAACAAAATAGGAGAAATTCAAAAATGACAGTACATAGAAACAGAGTAATCTACCAATCAGAAGCGTTATTTATAAGCCCAGATTCTACTGGAGCACACTTTACTGGAGCCGCAATTAAAGACGCAGCAAATCCAGGTGATTACGCTAATTTAGCAGCTAACGTTGGTCCGGGACCTTTTGGACTCTTCACCCCACCCTCAGGGATTAGGCAAGTGCATGGCGGAACACAAGCTTCACCAGCCACAAATAATGCTAAAAATTTAGTTGGATGGCAAGAAGGAGATGCTTGGCCCGCATGGAATAATGGACAATCTGGGGCCTCTAATTACCATGGTACGATCATTAAGCAATTAAATCGTATTCAGAGTGCAAATTATGGTTTCACCGTAACAAGACAAGACGTTAATCAGTTTGGACACATGTCTAGGCTTGACAGCATTGTCGTAGAATCTCCAACTGTTAACTTGGATTTTAGTTATTATCTTTTAGACGGATACAATGAAAGAATGCTTGAGTTTGTAACCGATGGTGTTACTAATGCATTGAGTGGAGCTTTATCTCCTGAACTTTATCAAGCAGGAAACAACTACTTTATACTAACAGTTCCAGAAGCGCGCGACGCGGTGAATGGTGACAAAAACATTCACAAAGCAGGAAGAGAAGAGGAAAAAACAGTTATCTCACTTGGAAATGGTTATATTACTGATTACAGCGTTGATATTTCTGTGGGAGCTATTCCTACTGCAAGCGTTACCGTCGAAGGAATGAACATCAAGAGTGATTTTGGAGAAACTGGAAACGATGTTCCTGCAGTCGATATGCGTGATGGAAGTTATGTTAGTTCTGCTTGGGATAAAAATGCAGCAGGAGACAGAATAAGCAAAGGAGCTCTTGGATGCACAGGTCTTTATTCTCTTCCTCCTGCAACTAGTGGTTATGATGGTTGTGAAGGATCAATTGCGGCAGCTTTACGTCCAGGAGACGTGGTTGTTGACCTTAACAATGCAGGATTAATTTCCAAGCAGGTTTCTGGCGATGCAAATAGTCCATTGCTTGGAAGCGCTCATGTTCAGTCGGTAAGCATCAGTGTACCAATGGGCAGAACAACTCTTCAACGACTTGGCTCTACATTTGGATTTTCTAAAGCTTTAGATGTTCCAATGACCGTAACAATGTCAGTTAGTGCATTACTCTCAGAAATCAAGGAAGGTAATATGGCCGACTTGCTTTGTGATTGCACGAAATTAGATGTCGGAGTAAAGATCTACGATCCAGAGTGTGTTGAGTGCGTAACTAAAGACGAAGGTCTCGCCATGAGCTATACTCTGAAAGGCGCACGTCTTGAATCGGAAAACTTCACAAGCACAATCGGAGACAACAAGACCGTAGACTTAACCTTTACTGCTACTATTGGTGGTTCTGACGATCCAGACAATGGATTGTTTATTTCTGGCAAAGAATCTAAGGACGCAACAATCAAAGGATTTCCGCCCTCATGGACTGGCTTGAATGGAAGAGAGAATACTCCAGCCTCAGGATTGTACATGGGATACAGGTCTTAAATAAAAACAATTAATATTTGTAAAAAATGCGCCCAATCTATTGAGGCGCATTTTTTGCTAAAATAGGAGAAATTAAAAAATGACAGTACATAGAAACAGAGTAATCTACCAATCAGAAGCGTTGTTCATAAGTCCAGATTCTACTGGAGCACATTTCACTGGAGCTGCAATTGCAGACGCAGCAAATCCAGCTGATTACGCTAATTTAGCAGCTAACGTTGGTCCGGGACCTTTTGGACTCTTCACCCCACCCAAAGATATTAGGCAAGTGCATGGCGGAACAGAAGCTTCACCAGCCACAAATAATGCTCAAAATTTAGTTGGATGGCAAGAAGGAGATGTTTGGCCAGTGTGGAATCCTGATTGCGTGACGGTTGGAACTTTTGCTTCTTTTGCTGGCGTCGTAGAGATTGAAAATGGTACATCGAATGTGCAGATAAATGCGGTTAATGCTGGTGTTGCTGGTAACGTTTTATTGACAGGAGATGGTGTCAGTACATTGAATCAACTTGTAGCGGCGCAGGGCGTTGCGTTAAATGTTGTTTCTGGCGGAACAGACATACCTGATGCGGGATTTCAAATACAATTACTCGGAGGAGTTAACGAAGCTACAGCTCAGGCCGGCAGCCCCATTAGCTCGTTGGGAGATAATGTCCTCATTGAGGCGGATAATGTTAATGGAGGTAATGTCACGCTAAATGGAACTGGAGGCAAAACGATAGTCACTCTTATTAGTGAGTGGAACGGTGCTAATGCAGCTAATACAATCGCACTTCAGAACGCTGGTACTGGCGGCTCAATTGTGATGGCTGTGGGTCAAAGTTTAACACTTATTGGTAGCAACGCAACGACAAAGGCCCGTTTTCAGGGCCAAATAATAGGTGTTGTACCTTTTGCTGGGAGTATCAGTAGTAGGGCCGCTGCCGCTGGAGCCCAGTACAATGGAATTACTTTGATTGGAGATGGTGTTAGTACCACTACTCAGCTTATTATTGCGTACAATGGAAATGTTGCTAATGTTTTAAAATTGCTTCCCGTTCTTGCTGGAGGTTGGTCGCTTGTGCCAGATGATGGAACTCAAATAATTTATAATGGAGGAGTTGACGGAGTTGCAGCAGCATTTCAAGACGCAGCTTTACCAATTGAAAATGGCCAAAGTAATGTATCAATAGATTCAGATGATCGCGGCGAAAGGGGAAATGTATTGCTTGTTGGCGATGGAGTCTCTAATGTTAACGCTTTGGCTGCCCTTAGCCCAGTCAATTTAACGGTAAATTCAGGAGGAACAGATATACCAGACCTTGGAGAAAACATACAGCTTGTTGGCGGAATTAACGCTAGCCCTTGCGCTCATGGAACTATCGTAAAACAATTAAAACGTATTCAGAGTGCAAATTATGGTTTCACCGTAACAAGACAAGACGTTAATCAGTTTGGACACATGTCTAGGCTTGACAGCATTGTGGTAGAATCTCCGACTGTTAATTTAGACTTCAGCTATTATCTTTTGGACGGATACAATGAAAGAATGCTTGAGTTTGTAACTGACGGTGTTACTAATGCATTGAGTGGAGCTTTATCTCCTGAACTTTATCAAGCAGGAAACAACTACTTTATACTAACAGTTCCAGAAGCGCGCGACGCGGTGAATGGTGACAATAACATTCACAAAGCAGGAAGAGAAGAGGAAAAAACAGTTATCTCACTTGGAAATGGTTATATTACTGATTACAGCGTTGATATTTCTGTGGGAGCTATTCCTACTGCAAGCGTTACCGTCGAAGGAATGAACATCAAGAGTGATTTTGGAGAAACTGGAAACGATGTTCCTGCAGTCGATATGCGTGATGGAAGTTATGTTAGTTCTGCTTGGGATAAAAATGCAGCAGGAGACAGAATAAGCAAAGGAGCTCTTGGATGCACAGGTCTTTATTCTCTTCCTCCTGCAACTAGTGGTTATGATGGTTGTGAAGGATCAATTGCGGCAGCTTTACGTCCAGGAGACGTGGTTGTTGACCTTAACAATGCAGGATTAATTTCCAAGCAGGTTTCTGGCGATGCAAATAGTCCATTGCTTGGAAGCGCTCATGTTCAGTCGGTAAGCATCAGTGTACCAATGGGCAGAACAACTCTTCAACGACTTGGCTCTACATTTGGATTTTCTAAAGCTTTAGATGTTCCAATGACCGTAACAATGTCAGTTAGTGCATTACTCTCAGAAATCAAGGAAGGTAATATGGCCGACTTGCTTTGTGATTGCACGAAATTAGATGTCGGAGTAAAGATCTACGATCCAGAGTGTGTTGAGTGCGTAACTAAAGACGAAGGTCTCGCCATGAGCTATACTCTGAAAGGCGCACGTCTTGAATCGGAAAACTTCACAAGCACAATCGGAGACAACAAGACTGTAGACTTAACCTTTACTGCTACTATTGGTGGTTCTGACGATCCAGACAATGGATTGTTTATTTCTGGCAAAGAATCTAATGACGCAACAATCAAAGGGTTTCCGCCCTCATGGACTGGCTTGAATGGAAGAGAGAATACTCCAGCCTCAGGATTGTACATGGGATACAGGTCTTAAATAAAAACAATACTTTAAATAAAAATACACCTCAGTGATTCGCTGGGGTGTATTTATATATATGCATCCTTACAGAAATGCTATAAAATATAATTCAGTCGGCTTGTTTATGACGGACTCACCGGGAGCAAGCCCGGATACTGATAGTTTATACTTTTTCAACAGAGTTCAATCGGCCAGTTTGTCTGTAGATGTACAGAGGCAAAATGTACAGCACATAGGAAGCGAAGATTTCTTAGACAGAAAAATAGTTTCCGAGCCGAACATACAACTAAGCATAGACTATTTGCTAACAGACGGATACGAAGAAAAAACTTTGGGCTTAAATACTGCCCAAAAAGGAGAAAGCATGACGAGCGGCAGCATGTATTCAAACCTCAGAGAGGATAAAAGTGTTCTAATTGCAGTCGGCAGAGAACAGTTTGATTTAACAGGATACGCCAACCGAGAGAATGGATATTCTGGAACAGACATAATAGGAATAGGTAATTGTTATATAACTGATTATTCAATAAGTGCTGGGGTTGGGGATTTTGCTAAAGCATCTGTTTCAATGGTGGGTTCAAATGTAAGATATTCATGCGAGGGGTCAGGAGAAGGAGGATATAGTTGGCTGGACAATATAAACCAAATGGCATTCTTGATGACCCAATTAAATGGATTCATAAACCTGCAAGATGGAGGAATGATTCCACTAGGATCAAGCGAGAGAAAAATATATAAAGGTGGTGTACAAATTCCTTCTTTAGATTTGGTTAATAGCGGAATTGATCCAGTTGGACCTGTGGTGGAAAGGGGTGGAGAATCAGTGCAATTAGGAGCAGGAATAAAATTTGATCCAGTAATGCACAAGAGTCCTGTTTCCGCAATACCCCCCGGAGGAATAAACGTAAACGTAAAAAATCTTAATATGGGCGGCCCAATACTTTCGGGGCTGAACGAAGGGTCTTGTACAAAAGGCTCAGCAAACATACAGAACTTCAACATCTCTTTGCCGTTTGATAGGGAGAATCTATATGGTTTTGGATCAATGCATGCATACGGAAGAAAAATGAAATACCCGCAGGTAGGAACTATATCTTTTTCTTTATTAGCTAGCGCTTTCAATACTGGAGACTTAAGAACAATGTTTTGCGATGACGAAGAGTATGAGATAGAAATCAACTTAAACAATCAATGTGACTTTACTTGCGCTCCATCAAGTGAGCATGAAACTTATATCAAGTATATTATTAATAATGCTAAGTTTGATAATTATTCATTTAATGAATCAATTGGTTCTATAGCTACTGTTGATTGTAATTTTAGTTTTGGAGTAAGTCGTAATAATGGATTCTTTATGAGTGGGTCTTTTGAGGAGTATTATTTAGCTTTACAGAGGCGGGGTTTAGTTGAGCTTCAGGACGGCTCATTAATACCCGTGTAAATAAGATCAATAAACATCAATGTGAATATTTTTTAGGTGTACATATAGGTGGTTATTAATATAATCAATAAACAAGGTATAAGGTAATATGGCAGGAATGAGGGCAGATGTAACGCTTAACGTTAATACTTCTAAGGCAAAGAGAAGTATGGACCGCGCTGCTGCGGAGATAAATAGATCTATAAATGGAGTAAGTAAAAAGCAAATTTCATTCAATGTTAATGGAAAAAGCTTTACTCAGCCACTTGGCAGAATAACGGCGTCAGCTAATGAATTTACAAAATCACTAGAGGCATCTAATGCTCGGGTTATTGCTTTTGGTGCTTCTGTAGGAATAATTAACGGAATATCTGAAGCGTTTAAGGCTTTAGTCGTAGAGACCGTAAAGTTTGAAAAAGTCTTACAAGATATAAATGTTATTGTTGGGGCTTCTGCGGGAAAACTGCAAGAATTTGGTGATGGACTATTTAACGTAGCAAGAAACACGGCTCAAGCTTTTACGGTTTCCGCCGAAGCTGCTCTTGAGTTTTCCAGGCAAGGTCTTACTATGGAAGAGACTTTAAGAAGAACTAATGATGCTTTAATTTTAACCCGATTAACTGGGCTGGACGCGGCTTCAGCCGTGTCTGGTTTAACCGCAGCCGTTAATGCTTTTGGAGATGCTGGACTTTCAACCACAGATATTATTGATAAATTGGCAGCTGTTGACGTTAAATTCGCAGTAAGCTCCGAGGATTTAATAAAGGCTTTAGAAAGAACTGGGGCTGTTGCTATCGACGCAGGTGTTGAGATTGACAGTTTAATTGGTTTGGTAACGGCGCTGCAACAAACAACTGCTCGAGGTGGAGCCGTTATTGGTAATGGATTAAAAACAATTTTCACAAGAATACAGAGGCCTGAATCAATAAGGCAACTAGAAGAAATAGGTATCGCTGTTAAGAATTTATCTGGATCCATATTGCCTGCAGATAAGATTATGATAAACATGGCTAAATCGTTCGATAACTTAAGCCAGTCGCAAAAATCTAATATTGTTCAATTTTCAGCAGGAATATTTCAAGCCAATGTTTTTAGAGCAGCGTTAAGGGACTTAGGTAAAGAGCAAAGCATTCAAGCCCAGGCTACTGAAATAGCAGGAAATGCAGCTGGCGATGCAGCGCAAAAGAATGAAATGCTAAACAAAACGATGTCAGCAATGGCATCACAAACAACCACATCTATCCAGGAGCTTGCGGAGATACTTGGGACAATTGGTTTGGCTCCCGATATTGATTTCTTTTTGTCGTCTATAAAAGACGGAATTGATGGCATAAAAAACACGCTAGGAGGAGGAGAAGACGAGGGTAGCACTTTTGCGAAGGGATTAGTTAAAGGCATAGGTAATGTAATAACTGGGCCTGCAGCTATAGCTTTTGGGGCCATCTTTATAAAACTCTTTGTTAATATTGCTAAGTTTGCTAGAACCTCGTTAAAGGATGTTCTGGGCATAGTCAATGAGAAAGATAAAATAAGGGCAATGGAGGAATCTATACTTAAGGCTCTTGGTGAAAATGTAAAACTACAAGAAGGGCTAAGCAATCTAGAAGACGACAGAAAAGCTCAAGAAATGTTTATATTAGGAATAATAGAAAAACAAAACAGCGCAATGAGCGAGCAGGTTAATCTTGCTGCGAGGCTAGCCAAGCCATTGGTTAGGGCTGGAATTAATCCTGATTTTTCAAAAAATGAAGCATCTGGAATGGTTCCAGTTGCGGCATCAGGAATGATACCCGAATCCTCTAAGAAGAAAGAAAGACAAGGGGCCGCTCAGGGCGGTTATGCCGCAGGAGCTATAGACTCAATGAACGTAAAAGGGGTCGGCACTGTTGTTTACAATAAAGCCGAAAAGGTTAAGCAATTCCCTGGAATGAGTCAGCCTGCAATCATGCCCCCAAAAGAGAGCAGGGCGGGAAAGGGATACAAAGATGCTTTTGCTGGTCAGCACGGATTTGATCCATATGCTAGCGGTGGGCTTGTTCCCAACTTTGCAAGAATGGATGGTGGTAAATTAATGCTCGATCCTTCGTTGACTCAGTTGAGCGCTAATCCTGGAAAAGTTAAAGGCCCTAGAAATTTGGCTAAAAGCTATGCAGAGCTAGAAGCAACCGGCCAGCCAATCAGCGTGGAGGCTACAACAAAGCAACTTTTATCAAATACAGGGGGAAGCCATTCCAAAAAAGTCAAAGAGGTTATAAGGTACCTGCAGGACGAGGGTGGAGTCCAAAGCATAGAGCGTAAGTTCAAGTTAAAGAAACTACCCAAAAGGGGCAAAAAAACGGCCGATCAAGCTGAAGCGGATGTACTAGAAGACGAGGGTGGGAAATATTTTAATACTGGAGGAAGGTCGGGCGATCCAACTTTTCCTGTTGATTTGGTTGGGTTAGGTATGAATCCAATCGAAGTTAAATCTGGAGAATGGAAGCTTCCAAATGTACTGTTAAAAAGCTTGCGTCTTTATAGCGATGACGGATTGATGCGTTTTGCAGAAAGCCAAGGGGCTACCCAGGAAATGATTAACGAAGCTAGAAATGAAAAATTTAAAAAGGGCGCAAATCTATTAACCAAAAAAGGCTTAATAGGTAAGGATGCTAGTTCTGGGCAGACTCATCAAGCTTTGCTGGCCCATAGGATGTCTGAAGGTTTGGTTCCTAATTTTGCTATAGAACCCTGGATAGATCGTTACGAAAGAAACAAAGGTAAAATTTTTAATACTCCTAAGGAAATTAATGAAGCTTACGGTGTAAAAGACTTAAGTGTTTCATTAGGTCAGCCAAACGTAAAAAGAGATTTGAGCGAACAAGAAATACAAGAAATAAAAGAACAAATAAAGCAAACAACTACAAGGAAAGGGCAAACTTCTTATCCAGACATTTTGAAAAACTTAAGAGCTGGAAAATATAAAAACAGAGCTGATCTGGCCAAGAAAACAAACAGACTTGAAACAATCGTTGAGCAGCTTGTTACGAGTAATAAAAAATCAACATCAAGAAACGCTGCAGAAAAGCAGTTAAGTCCCGCAGATTTTGCAGACTTTCAGAAACTATTATTAGGTCTTCCGGGCGGGGAAGGAGTTGGAGCTAACCTCCTAGACAATAGTAAAAAAAGGGGGAGCATATTTGAAGAAATATTATCAGATCTTGGTGGTGTCAAGTTTGAGAAAAACCCAGAAGCCATGGACTTTTCTAGAGAGAGAGGTAGGCTTCTTCAGGTTCCCAAAAAGACTGCGGAAGATATAGGTTTAGAAGATGCAGCAACTTATGGCGATGCCCATGCGGGAGCAGGGCATAAAATACCATTAATGAGGGATAAGCTTATAAGGGAGGTGCACAGTGAAGCATTACTAGCAGGCCTACTTTCAAAAGATCAAGTGCATCTACCAGGCGATGACTTTCCTGATATAGTGAACAATGGGTCGGACAGTAGCACGCCTGCCAAAATTACTATTAAAGACCTTATGAAACCTAAGGGGTTAAAAACAGTAGGAGCAAGAAAAGCAATAAATGAATCCATAAAGGCTAATCATGGTTATACATATGATGAATTGTCACGATTCAAACCCAAAGACGAAAAAAAACCCACAAAGGAAGAAAACGAAAAACTACAATTAAAAAAACAGTTAGATAAAAAAATAATATTTTTTAATTATGTTACAGACGATGTAGATCTAAAAGCAATAGACAAAAGAACGAAAACAGGAAGAAAAGTTAAAGAATTAGAAAATCTTACATCGGCAAATGTTTCGGGCGGATTAATACCAAACTTCGCAGACCCAAGAACTCGCAGCCAAAAAATACAAGACACATTGGCCGACCCATCGAACAAGGGAATAAAATTCAACAAGCCACCATCTCCCGCCAACATCACCTCAGCTCAAATAAGTAGGCAGCTAGATATCCCAATAGGAAAAACCCCAGAAACTCAGCCAAGCGATGAAGATATAAAAAACGCAATCAACACAGTAGCCCAAACAAGAGAGAGGCTTCAACTTCCCGGTTACGAGAATTTAAAATCAATCGACAAAACAAAAATCCTCAAGAAATACAAAAAACAGGCAGGAGAGGGAGAGTATTACGGCAATAAAGATTTAAGCGCGGCAAGAGGTTTTGTGCCTAATTTTGCAAAAACTTTTTATGACTTTGACGAGACTTTAGCTACCTATCCTAGTAGCGTGACTTCCGCTGATTTGTTTAATGCAGAATCGGCCTCGCTTGCAGAACCAACTGATCTAGCTAAATCATTGAAAGGTAGAACCCTTGATATTCTCACCGCAAGAGCTGGAGAATCAAAACCTTTTATTAGTAAGAAACTGAAGTCTTGGGGTATAAATTCTGGCAGAATCATAACAACTGGGAGCATCCAGAACGGCCAGACTTCCGCGCAAAAAAAAGCCACAATCCTTCAAAACATGCAGAAGAAGAATGGAGGGCAATACAATTTAATAGATGATGCTCCTGAGAATATTGCAGCAATTAAAGCTTTAGGTAATAAAAACTTAATGGGCCAATTGTATAAATTTTCTGGACAGCATGCTGGACGAGGCAGTGGTAACGCAGAGGGCCTAGTTCCGAATTTCGCAAATGTGAACCTCTATAGAGGTCAAAAGAACAAAACCCTAGATGCTGCGGACATTTCAGAAAACTTGCCCAGCTTTGCTTCTGCTAGAACACCTGATGATGTAGTTGGGATAGTTCAAGACTTCGTGAAGAGACATGTTAGTGGTGATTTATCTGGATACAGAAACAAGCAGGGGGCTTCTGGGCAAAAGAAAGCTTCGGGCGCGAACTCTTACAGTACGTCCCCGCAAGTTGCAGATAACTTTGCTAATAGTATTGACCTAACAAGCAATGACATGTCACCGGGACAAGTTTTCCAAAAAACAGTCCCTTCGAAAAACATATTTAATAAAGCCAAACTACTAAAAATACTCAACAAAGGATCTGATCCGAAGAGCGGCAGCTATCCAAGTGTCGAGAAGTTTAAGAAAGAAATCGCATCAGGAGCAGTAAAGAACTGGGCGCAGAAAAATGGGGGCATGTACCTCAATATATCTGGCGTTAATAATGATGATTCATCTGGAAAAGGGTACGGCCAAAGCATGAAGCAGATAGTGCCTCCTGCTGACGTTGGTTATAATGATGACGGAACAAGACAAATTCACCAAGGAGAAAGGGAGGTAATTCAATTATTTAATAATGGATTAATTCCTAATTTCTCAAGAGTAGAACAAGTTCAGAAATCACAAAAAAGAAGAGTAAAAGAACAAGTAACAGAAGAAGATAAAGATTTAGCTCATAATATTTTTGATTATTTAAAAACAAACATAAGTAACCTATCCTCAAGGTTTAGGTTTAATAGATCCACTGTATCATTTGGTGGAAATCCAGAAGATTACGAAAAAGTATTTAATCATTCATCATCAAGAAAGAATAAAGAAAACCTAATTGAAATAGCTAGATCTGAAATGAGAATGAATAGAATCTTGAAAGGCTTCATGATTCCTCATACCGAAGGAGTTTCCGCTGCAAGAGGAAAACATAAAGCCCCCCGTGATCCATTTTTAGATGGAGCTATGCACGGCGGCCTTGTTCCTAATTTTGCAGATCCATTAAGTGCGGCGATATCAAGAGAGCGAGCAGCAGGAGTTCCTCAGGCCAGAATTAGGGTAGAGAAAAGCTCTCAATTAAAAAGTGCTCAAAACCCGATGGGGCTTGCGGTAACTAATACTAGAGATGAGCCGGCCGGAGTACAGCAGGGAATAAGGCGCGCCAAGACTATGGGTATAGACCCAAAGAAGCATGGAGCGAGCAAGGGTATGGTTCCAAACTTTGCTACGCCGCAAACGGGAAATGATGCTATTCAAAAAATACAAAATGCTATTAATCCATTAGTAGAGGAAAATTTAGGAAGTTTAAAGAAAATTATAGAAAATATTGGGAATGCTGCTGTTGTGTTTGGCGATGAATTTAGCGAAGATATCAAAAAGGCTTCAACAAGCCTGAAGGAATCTTTTAATATGGATAAGCTTGCTGATGAGTTGCAACTTTACATACAGCACGCCGAAGATAGCATAAAGAAAATTAACGAAAAACCAAACAAGAGCGAAAAAGATAACAAAGAACTTCTTGGATTGAATAAATTTAAATCTGAAAGTCAATCGGCGCTATCTGGCATGGGCGGATTGAAGGAGGCGAAGGGATTAAAAGATTCAGTAAAACAAGACTCAACTGGGGCACAATTAAAAAAGGTAGAGAACGAGCTACTCAAAAGATCAAACAAAGCGAATAAGGACAATTTTAAATCCATCATGGAGGCAACTAAGGCTAGTCAAGATTTCAGGATAGCTATGGATGAATCTGCAAGATCTGCTCAGGAATCAGAGGATGACGGAGGTGGGCTTCAGCGTTTATTTTATCTTCAGTCGGCGATTAGTTTAGTTAATGGTCAATTTGAAACGCTGGCTGAAGGCGCATCTGGACTGACCAAAACCTTTGCACAGGGAATGCTGGCGATAAGCAATGTGACAGCTTCTTATATTCAGCAAAAAGAACTAGTTTCTGAAGGCATGAATATGGCTGGAGTGAGAAGGAATGAGTCTTTTAATCTTCTTGATCCGAGTTCGTTTGCTTCGGATAGTGAGCAGGGCAGGGCTAGAAAAAGGGCGGACGCAAAAGCTAGAGGTGCTAGTATAGGCAAGGGACCTCTTGGCAAAATGGGAGGCTTGATGAGAAACCTTTCTGGGGTAGGAAGAATGTTCGGACGATTCTTGCCTATTGTTGGTCAATTATATACTGGTTTTACTGTCGTAAATGAAGCATTCAAGATGATAACCTCTATGGGTAATATAGGTGAGCTGCTTAACCTAGAGAAGGGTGCGGGAATTATGGATCTTCTCTCGACCCAAGGAGAAAGGGCCGCAAAGAAACTAGAAAAATTAGGAGAAAGTACCGAGAAATTGCAAGGAGCTCTTGAGTCGTTAAATAGCCAAACAGAAAATAGAGAAAAAGTTACAGATCTTGAAATTTTAGGATCAAGAAGAACTCAGAAGCAGGAGCTGGAACTTCAGCAGTTAAAACTGAAGGGGCTAGATATAGATATAAAAGCTCAGGACGCTTTATCTGGTCTTTTGGACGAAAATCTAGTAGGAACAAAAGTATCAAAAAGATTTATCGAAGAACTGTCGAAAGGCACAAACAGCAACGAAGACTACGTAAAAACAATACAAGAAGTAATAAAAGTTCAAAAACAGCAGGCGGCGTTTCTTACTGGATCAAAAAGTTTTGCGGATTTAATAGACAAAAAGCTCGATAAATTTACAGCTGGTAGTGGTGACGCAGAATTCCTCCAAGGCGCAGCAAAAGTTAGGGGATCTCAGATAGGAATGGGTCTTTCTTCAGTGGCCGCAGGTAGCGAAGATATGGACGTCAAGGACAGGTTAGCTATACTCAATAGAAACATAGAAGCCTTAGAAAAAGAATCATCTATCGCTGCATTTAATTTTGGAGACATGGGGGATCTCACAAAAAGGCTAACAAAAAACTTACAAGGCACTGAAAGTTTTGACGCATCAATGATGGCTCATCAGGTAGACTCTTTTATGGAAAACATAGATGAGTCAATTGATAATCTCGAAGGAATGGAGGGTGTGGAGACGGAAGCGTTCAACGCTGGAATGAAACAAATAGTTGCCCAATTAAATAAATTTAAGAAAAACCTAGAAGGAGAATCAGATAGGCAGCAAGAGGCTCAATTAAAGAAAAAATATGTAACTGCATATAAAAACATCATATTTAATATCGAACAATTTAGAAAAAACGAAGCTCACTTAACCAAGTTATCTCTTGCATCGTTAACCAACCAAAATAAATTAAATTCATCCCAACAAAGTTTACTGCTTGAGTATAATGCGATAGGTAAAGAAGCCGCAATCTCTTCCGACTTCGCAAGAAAAAGAAATGCAATGGAGGCTAAATTCAGTTCAGACAAGCAAGGTGTCGAACGGAAAACTATTGAATCTTTAAACAAATTAAGGGATACATATTTTAATACTGATCAATTAGCTCAAAAATTTAAAAAAGATGGACAAGAAGCGGCAGCCGCAGTACAAGCCCTCAAGGATAATATCAAAAAAGGAGTAAGCGATGCAGACTTTGCAGGAATCGGCAAGAGCATGGATCTAGATCCAGAAGTAATGGCAAAGGTTGCCGAAGCATTCGAGCAAACATCCGCAGAAACTGAAAAGGCAACATCATCATTAGAAGTCATCTCCTCATTGCTTAATAAATTTGGAAAAGCTACAGATAGTTCGACTGCTTCTGCCCTCTTGCTGGCTTTGCACCAGAAGGGCCTAGTCACAATAACCGATGAGCATTTAAATCTATTGAAATCTGGCTTATTAGAGAGAGAAAGACTATTAGAATTATTAAACACAGGTAATAAAGAAGCACAACAATTACTAAAACTAGAAGAAGAACATAAATTCATAAAAGAAAAAACAGTAGCAGGCGCAGCTAAATTATATAAAATATTACAAGAAAGAG
>Ga0209199_1003442_pt1 | contig 15720 bp, 15 predicted proteins | sample COGITO_mtgs_1105_7_FD_184805 | JGI IMG/M metagenome (GOLD analysis project Ga0209199, IMG submission 184805) | Pelagic marine microbial communities from North Sea - COGITO_mtgs_110523 (SPAdes) (version 2) | ecosystem: Environmental > Aquatic > Marine > Epipelagic ...
CAAGGCGCTTTTGGATTTTGTTCGTGACAGCCACGCGTATCTGACGCCGGAAAGAATTCAAAGCCTCACAATCCCGTCTTGATCATGGGTTTGGGCGGTGTAGGGCCAAGGGTACCTGCAGCGCCTCACGAAATGCACGTGGACGCCCGGCAATTGCAAAACGCGTGGCTGCGCCCATCAAGTTCCCAGTCTTGAGGCGGCGCCCAACAGCGTGACCCGCTTTGGCCACCAAGTAATGGTGGATATTTTCCCCTTTGGGAAACCGCGACCAATGGGGCCGCTCCAGATCACCCCCGCCATGCAAGATGAAATACTGACAGCCCGGCACAACCGTGTCAGCAAGGGGTGGGGTCGTAAAAGCCGTGATCTTCCGGCGATACTCATGCCAGCGCGCCTCTTCTGGCACGATAGCGGGATCAGCGGAGTATTGCGCCGAGATCGAAAGACAACTCTTCGCCCCAAGCGCACCAGCAAAAAGGATGGCACCGTGCCCTCCCATAGAATTGCCGAAAGTCACTGTCTCGGTGATTTGGTGCGCGACACGGTAGCGATTTACGATTTCGACGATCTCATCAAAAATCCCCGGATCATTGTACCAACTGCGAAGCGTATCTGCGACGAACAGAACATGATTGCGGCCAGCTTGTGTGCCATAGCCCACAAATTCTTCGTCCTGCGCGCGTGTCTCTGGTTTGCCTATGCCGGTGAAAGACACCACTAGGCGGGGCTCTTGCCCGGTCAGATAGGTCGCCTTGACACGATCCGATGTGTAAAAAGGTAGAGGGGCAGGGGGTGGCACCGGAAAGTGATATCCTTGAGAGTTGCACCACTTTCGTAGACTAGGTGCACCTTCGTCGCAAGAAAGCGTATCATAAGGCTGCAGAGCTTGTACCCGCGTAAACATGTCCGGTAGTCTATGCACGAACCAAGCGCTTAAGGCACACGATGACCACACCCCTCACATGCACACTTGTTGGCACGGTCAAAGACGAGGGGCCGTATCTGCTAGAGTGGGTTTGCTACTACAAGCTGATCGGGTTCACACAAATCGTTATCGCATCCAATGATTGCAGCGATGGGACGCGTGAAATGCTGGATCACCTGCATCAGTTGGGCGAAATTATTCACCTTGAAAACAGCGCCGCACCCGAAGACTTACCTCGTGATCCGCAAAATCGCGCTTACCATCGTGCATGGCACCTTGATGTTGTGCAGCAATCGGATTGGGTCTTGGTTGCTGACGCGGATGAGTTCTTAAATATTCATACCGGAAATGGCAGTCTTGCAGCGCTCTTCACAGCACTTGCGGACTTTAATCCCAACGGCATTGACCTGATTGCAGCCCCTTGGCGCGTGTTTGGCAACGCGGGCATTGCCCCATTTGAAGATGCACCAATCATTGCCCAATTTGATCACGCAGCAAGACTGGGCGTTCACAAAACGCAACGCTTTACTGCCTTTAAGACGCTGTTTCGGCCTAAATTCGTCGGACGGATGGGTGTACATCGGCCGCGTCTAAAACCCCGATTTCGCGATGGACTGCGGCCTTGCAAATGGGTGAACGGCTCGGGTGATCTGCTGCCTGAACGGTATCTCAATCAGGGTTGGCGCCTATTTGCCGACACCTACGGCGCATCCTTGGTTACTATGAACCACTATATGATCAAATCCTCCGAGGCCTTCTTGATGAAACGCTACCGCGGCACCGCCAATAGTGCAGATGAAGACCGGATCGATTTCTCCTATTTCGACACATTCAATGCAAATGATGTGGTAGAAAAATCGATCCAAAGGCACGTGCCTGCATTGCATAAAGTACTTTCAGACATAGTCTCTAAGCATCCGCGCCTAAGGGAACTGCACGAAAACAGCCTTGCGTTTCATCGCAAAAAACTCGCGGTTGCGCGCGAAAACCTTCAACGGGATCAACCTGAGATACTGGCAAAGCTGGGTTTGTAGTGCCGCGAGAATGACCGGGCAGGGGCCATACAACTTGACAACACGAACCGGTCTTTCCACAAGATCACAGGCCTGACTGACTGGAACAACATGGCAGAACTTCCCACAATTGGCGCACTTTGGATCGGCGGTTCATTGTCATGGCTGGAACAGCTTTGCCTGAAGTCCTTTGCAGCTCACGGCCACGATGTTGTGCTGTTTACCTACGGTGATGTGCGCAACGTGCCAGACGGCGTGAAGGTGCGTGACGGCCGCGAAATCATTGATACAGAAGACTTTATTTTGCATGATCGCACGCAAAGCGTGGCGCTGTTTTCTGATCTGTTCCGTTTTCACATGATCAAGGCTATGCCTGAAATCATTTACGTGGATACAGATGTTTTCTGCCTGCGTCCCATGATCTTCGACGATCCGTATCTGTTTGGCTACGAAACCTACAACTCTGAACATTCCTGGCGGCTCAACGGCGCTGTGCTGCGGTTGCCACCGGAATCCCAATTACTGTCAAGAATGCTCGCGTTCATGGAGGACCCATATCCGCAGCCCGACTGGATCCCACGCAAATTCCGCGGTGAAATGCGCACCCGTCATAAAGCGGGCAATCCGTTGCATGTGAGCGAAATGCCGTGGGGTATTTGGGGGCCACTGGGGATCACAGCCTTCGCTCGTGAAACAGGAGAGCACACACATGCCAAAAGCGTTGATGTGCTGTATCCTGTGCCATTCCCGGATCGCCGCATCTTGTTGCGCAGACCTACGAAAACTATGGCTTTTCTCACCGACGACAGTTTCACGATCCATATGTGGGCACCAATCAAGAAGCTGGCGGCACATCGGTATGACGGATTGTGTCCACCAAATAGCTATGTAGGGCAGCAACTCAACAAATTCGGCATTGATCCAGCGCGCGCGCCGGTGCCAATAACGGACCTGCGTGAAGTTACATTTGACTAGTCCTTGGCAGCATTAATATTACATAATACTGATTATGCGTATAATTGGTGAAATCTAAGAGGCGCTCATGTGAACTTCGTGAACGCCCCCTAACACCTTTACAACGATAGGTTTTTTACTTCTCCGTCACGCGCAGCGGCATCAGCCGCGTCTGCAAGCATCTGTGCCTTCAGGCCATCTGTTCCTGTTGGCGCAACATCCGCACCACTTTCCAAAGCCGCCACGAAATGCTCCATCTCGGCACGATACGCCGCCGCATAGCGTTCCAGAAAGAACGGCTGCGTCGCGGCTTTGCACATGCCGTTGCCGTTCGACAGCTCGACCGTGTTCTCCAGCATATTGTCAGCGCGCAACATACCCGTGCTGCCGTGTACTTCGATGCGTTGGTCATAACCGTATGTGGCACGACGCGAGTTGGAAATCTGGCACAGCTTTCCGCTGGCGGTTTTCAAAGTCACAACAGCCGTGTCAAAGTCACCCGCCTGCCCAATCTGAGGATCAACAAGGCATGATGCCGCCGCAGTCAACTCCACAGGCTCTTCACCCAGCAGAAAGCGCGCCATGTCCAGATCATGGATCATCATATCGCGGAAGATGCCGCCAGAGGTCTTGATATACCCTATCGGTGGTGGCGCTGGATCGCGGGACAGGATTGTTACAAGTTCAACGTTTCCAATGACTTGATCTGCTATTTGTCGCTGCAAATGCGCGAAGTTGGGGTCGAAACGACGGTTGAACGCCGTCATAAACGCCACGCCCGTCTTTTCAACGACAGCTAGACAATCATGAATTCGGTCAACTGAAAGGTCGATCGGCTTTTCGCAAAAGATCGCCTTGCCGGCTGCTGCGGCCTGATGGATCAGATCGTAATGTGTGGTTGTCGGCGTCCCGATGATCACCGCATCAATGCCCGGATCATTGATCAATGCATCTGCGTCCATCATCTTTGCGCCGGTTGCTACGGCCAAGGCTTCGGCTGCCGCTGGCATCGCATCTGCGACAGCAGCCGCACGTGCGTTTGTCATGCCGCGCAGAGTTGCCGCATGGACCTGACCAATCCGGCCACATCCCAAAATACCAATATTAATCAATGCCCTAACCTTTCAGATTGCGCAGCACCGTGCGGGCTGCTGCCATCACAGGGTCATGTGTTTCTTTCAGAATGCTCACCCGATCAAAGCGATCAGGGTCACTATTCACGGCCTCACGCATTGCCGCGCCAAAGGCCATCCGCAGTTCCGTACCGATGTTGAATTTGCAGATATTTGTATTTTTTGCCAACGCCTTACGCTGCGCGACCGGCACGCCAGAGCCACCGTGGATCACCAAAGGCACAGGTGTCGCCGCCTGAATAGCCGCAATGCGCGGTTCATCCAGCCCACCTTCTTTGTCTTGCTGCAAATGAACGTTTCCAACAGAAATCGCCATTGCATCAACGCCAGTCTCGGCTGCGAACTGGGCTGCTTCGGCAGGATCAGTACCGGCGGAATTCTCGCCGCCAGAATAGCCCACAAAACCAATCTCGCCCTCACAGGAAATACCTGCTTTATGCGCCATTTCAGCGACTTGAAGCGTTTCTTTAATGTTATCCGCCAGCGATTTACGCGAACCGTCAAACATCAGCGATGTGAAACCGGAATCGAGCGCCTCGGAGCATTCGTCATAGGTATAGCCGTGATCCAAATGTGCGACGACCGGCACGCTGGCCTGCTCTGCCAGATAACGGAACATCTTGCCCAGAACCGGCAGCGGCGTATGCGCCCGGCACCCCGGTCCCGCTTGCAGGATAACAGGACAGTTTTCGGCCTCGGCAGCGGCGACATAGGCGCGCATGTCTTCCCAGCCCAAGGTGACAAGGCCACCGACAGCATAGCCGCCGCGCAGCGCGGGCTGCAGGACATCATTCAGTGTTGCAAGGGTCATTTGAATTTAGCAATCATGTCTTTGATGCCCGGGATCGTTTCGATCTGATAGGCATGGGTTGGCTGGAAATACTGGATCAGGCTGCGCTGCGACAGACCGCCCAGAATGGTAAAGTAGTACATCTGATAACCCGGCAGCACCGCACAAGGGTGATAGCCGCTATCAAGACAAATGGTCGAGCCATCGACGATGTGATATGCATCACCCGCCTTGCCGTCTTCGCGCTGGAGCATTTGCACGCCGGAGCCGTGGTTCGGCTTGAAGCGGAAGTTGTAGGTCTCGTCATGCCGCGTTTCATCCGGCAAGCGGTCAGTGTCGTGCTTGTGCGATGGAAAGCCAGACCAGCCACCCTCGCCCACTGTGAACAGCTCGGACACCAACAAACGACCGACTTTGTCATGATATTTGGTGCCAAGGATATGCTTGATCTTGCGGTGTGTCTTGGTGTCATCGGACCCGTATTGCACCATGTCCAGCTCGTCTGAGCGTACAGCGAAAGCGTCCAGCACTTTGTCATAACGCGCACCGCAGACAAAGACCTCTGCCTCGTCCGAGGTGCATACTATCTGCGCCTTGGCCGCCGTTGGTACGTAAACGCCCTCTGGCTCGCCATCCCAGACATCCTCGACCCGTTCGCCGATGCCGTCCGCCTTGAACCCTTCGATATCGATGTCGACGGTCCCAGTTGCTGGCACGATGCAGGTCTCGTAACCGGGCACGGCATATTCAAACGCCTGCCCCTTTTTCAGCTTCACGATGTTGAAGTAGTTGAGCGGAACGGTTGGATCATCGACATCCACGATTGGTTTGTTCTGGTTATCAAATGGTGGGATGTGCATTGTCTAATCCTCTCATGCGTCGGTCGGGCCAGCGTGTTCGGCCATAAATTTCGTCAAGGTCGCAGTATCTGCCATCGCAGGGGCGCAGCCGGGGCGCGAAACGGTCACGGATGCGCAAGCAGAGCCGCGCAGGATCGCATCGCGGAGGTCTTGGCCCTCTGCCAGTCCCGTCACCATGCCTGCCATAAAGCTGTCGCCTGCCCCTGTGGGTTTTAGCGCATCCACAGGCCAGATGCCTGTATGTATTTCTGCGCCATCTGCAAAGGTAATCGCACCCTTCTCGCCCATTTTATAGACGACAATCGATGCGGTGCTTGCTGCCAGCGCTTTGGCCTTCTCAAGACCTTTTTCGATACCGCCCGCCATAAAGCCGAATTCTTCGTCGTTCCCCACGATCATATCCGAGGCCGCAGCGGCGCGGCTTAATACCTCTTCGGCGACTTGCGGTGATGGCCATGAGTAAGGGCGGTAATCGACATCAAAGATAATTGGTAATCCGGCCGCTTTCGCTCGGTCGAAAGCATCAAAAGTGGCGCTACGCGATGGCTCAGCTGCAAAAACCGTGCCTGCGGTGATCAACGCGCCAAACTTGCCATAGTCCACAGCAGCCACATTATCGGCATCCATCTGAAAATCTGCGGCTCCATTGCGGTAGATCACATTGCGATGCCCCTCAACCCGGCTTTCATAGAAAGCCAGCGAATTACGGTACTCGCCACCAACAGGCGTGACATATTCCGTGCCAACGCCATAGCGTTTTAGTTGCTGGATACAGTAACTGCCGATGCTGTCGTCTGACACACGGGTCACCAAAGACGCCTGCCCGCCCAGTTTGCAAATGCCCGCTGCGATATTCGCGGATGATCCGCCAAGCCCGACGGTCACAGTTTCGGCGTCTTCGGTCGCGACACCCGGATCCGTATAAAGATCGATCCCGGCGCGCCCTACGACGACAAAGTTATTGGCGCGGATGCCTTCCAGTAGCGCGGACATTAGACGCCCTTCCGCTGCTTGGAGCGGGAAGATTCCCAATCGACATGCGCGTCGCGCACTTTGCCAGATTTGGTGATATGCGGTGTACCCACTTCCCACCAAGCATGGCCTTCGGTCGTCCAACCCTCGTACGGGTCCACCTTCATGCAAATCACATAGGTTTGGTCCGCGTCCTTGGCACGCATAAACGCCGCCTCCAGTTCAGCCGGAGAGCTGACGGTTTCCGCCAAAGCACCCATGGATCGGGCATGGGCCTCGAAGTCGACGCCTACTTTGCTGGTGGCCGTGGGCGTATCTGCGATCAGGTTATTGAAACTCTCGTTTCCGGTGTTGTTTTGTAGCTTGTTTATAACGGCAAAGCCGCCGTTATCCAAAACAAGTACGATCAATTTTTTTTCTGTTAAAACAGAGGAATATATATCGGAGTTCATCAACAAATACGAGCCATCGCCGGTAAAGACAATGGTATCCTGCTCGGGCTCCATCTGCGCCTGCGCAATCCGCGCACCCCAGCCGCCTGCAATCTCGTAACCCATGCAGGAAAAGCCGAATTCCACGTCAACTGTGCCGATGTCCAGAGTCTTCCAGTTCGCGGTCACTTCCGCTGGCAAACCACCAGCAGCCGCAACGACGCGGTCACGCGGATCACACAGCCGATTCACTTCGCCAATAGCTTGAGCATAGGACGCAGGACCATTTCCTACGCGAGTATTCTCGGCAACATAGGCATCCCATTTGGCACACTCTTCTTTCGCCTTCGTGGTCCATCCTTCAGGTGCGCGATAGCCCACCAAATCAGCCGTCAGCGCCACAAGACCCAAGCGCGCATCGCCAACAACAGTCGTCGACAAATGCTTGGCCGCATCATGACGCGCGGCGTTCAGACCGATAATCTTGGCATCATGCGCAAACGCGGTCCATGACCCTGTGGTAAAGTCTTGTAGCCGCGTCCCAACGGCCAAAATGACATCCGCCTCTTCAGCGATCGTATTCGCGGAATCCGAACCAGTCACGCCAAGTGGCCCGATATTCAGCGGGTGATCATGCACCATATTCGCGCGACCCGCGATGGTTTCGACCACTGGTATCCCCGTTGCCTCGGCAAAGGCTGTCAGCTCGGCTACAGCCGCCGAATACTGCACGCCGCCACCGGCGATAATCATCGGACGCTTAGCCTCTTTCAGCAAAGCAACCGCCTGTTCAATCTCATATTCATCAGGGGCCTGACGCCTGATACGGTGGACACGCTTCTCGAAAAAACTGACCGGATAGTCATAGGTCCAGCCCTGCACATCCTGCGGCAATCCAATAAACGCAGGTCCGCAATCCGCAGGGTCCAGCATTGTGGCCAAGGCCGCGGGCAAAGATTGAATAATCTGTGCCGGGTGCGTGATCCGGTCCCAAAAACGACTGACGGCCTTGAACGCGTCGTTCACACCAAAGGTTGGGTTCCGAAATGCTCCTAATTGCTGCAATACGGGGTCTGGCAGACGCGTCAGAAACGCATCACCACACAGCATAAGCATCGGCAAACGGTTGGCGTGGGCCAAAGCAGCTGACGTCAAAAGGTTCGCAGTGCCCGGACCGGCAGAGGCCGTACACAACATAAAGCGTTGGCGCTTATAGGCCTTTGCATAAGCCGCAGCCGCAAAGCCCATCCCTTGCTCGTTCTGGCCCCGATAAAGCGGCAGTTCGGCACGGTGTTCATACAGCGCCTCACCCAGACAGGTCACATTGCCATGGCCGAAAATGCCAAAGCCGCCGCCACAAACGCGGGTCTCAACCCCGTTTGCAACGATCCATTGATTTGACAGGTAACGCACAATCGCTTGTGCGGTTGTCAGCGTCACGGTCTCGACTGCTTGACCCATGAAATCCCCCAGAGTACGCACGATTTGTGCTTCGGTCACGATTGGTTGTTGACCTTTGGCCTAAAAGAACGATACCAAAATTGCAACCGGTTGCAACCGGTTTTTGAGGGGAGACTTCCGGAATGGCTGAGATCGGTATTGGCATCGTGGGTGGCGGCTATATGGGCAAGGCGCATGCGGCGGCCTATGGCTCTGTTGGCACGCTGTTCGACACAGCACTGCGCCCCCGGCTCGAGATGGTATGTGCGTCGTCAGAGGCATCTGCGGAAAAATACAAAGACGCTTTCGGCTTTGCGCGCGGTACGGCCGATTGGAAAGCCCTCGTGAACGACCCCAAGGTCGAAGCGATTGTCATTGCCTCACCACAAAGCACACATCGCGAAATAGCACTCGCCGCCTTTGCACTTGGCAAGCCAGTGTTCTGTGAAAAACCATTGGGGGCAACACTGGCCGATTCCATCGCCATGACCGATGCCGCCAACGCCAGTGGCGCGATCAATATGGTCGGCTTCAACTATATTCGCACACCTGCGTCACAATACGCCCGCCAACTGATCGCTGATGGGCGCATTGGTGATGTGACATGGTTCCGCGGAGAGCATACCGAAGACTTTTTCGCCGACCCTGCCCTGCCCGCCACATGGCGCTGCCAAGGCATGGCAAACGGTACCATGGGTGATCTGGCACCTCATATGATCAATGGCGCGCGTGCGCTCATCGGGCCAATTAGCGCCCTCTGCGCACAAGTTGAAACCGTACATGCCAAACGCGGTGACGCGGATGTGACAAACGACGATCAGGCCCAATTCATGTGCCAGTTCGAGAATGGCGCGCAGGGGCATTTGTTCTTCAGCCGTGTCGCGACCGGCCGTAAAATGGGCTATGCCTATGAAATCCATGGTACAAAGGGATCGATCCGCTTTGATCAGGAAGATCAGAACGCGCTGCATCTTTACACCATGGATGGCCCCGAGGCCGAGCGCGGTTTCCGCAAAATCCTCACCGGCCCTGCCCATCCCGACTATTTGCCTTTTTGCCAAGGCCCAGGTCATGGCACTGGCTATCAAGACCAAATCATCATCGAGGCGAAGGATTTCCTGACCGCCATCGCCACAAAAACCAATATCTGGCCGACTTTTGCAGAAGGCCTTGAAGTCAACCGCATCGTCACAGCCGCCATTGATTCCAGCGATAAGAATGCTTGGGTCAATGTGGCTGACTACTAATTGAAAGCATCGACAATGATCAAAATCGGTAACGCGCCTTGTTCATGGGGCATCGAATTCGCATCTGACCCTGCATATCCCACATGGCAATCCGTGCTCAGCCAATGTGCTGGGGCTGGCTATAAGGGCATCGAACTTGGCCCTATCGGCTATATGCCTGAAGATCCCGCGATCCTGAGCGATGAGCTGGCCAAGAATGACCTGAGCATCATCGGCGGCGTTGTGTTCCGCCCCTTCCATGATGCCGCGAAATGGGATGAGGTAATGGATGCGTCCGTGCGCACCTGTAAAGCTCTGGTCGCGCATGGCGCCCAGCATCTTGTGCTAATCGACAGTATCTCGCCCCGCCGCGCCCCGACAGCCGGTCGCGCTGACGAGGCCGAGCAAATGGATGCCTCAGAATGGACCGCCTTCCGTGATCGCATAGCGACTATCGCGAAAATGGGGACAGAAGAGTACGGGCTCACGGTCGGCATGCACGCCCATGCAGCGGGGTTCATCGACTTTGAACCAGAGCTGGAGCGGCTGCTGGATGAAGTTGATGAAAGCATCCTGAAGATCTGCTTTGATACAGGCCACCATTCCTATGCCGGATACGATCCCGTGGCATTCATGAAGCGGCACATCGACCGCATCAGCTATATGCATTTCAAAGATATCGACCCTGCTGTAAAAGCGGACGTCGTGGCCAACCGCACCGACTTTTACAAAGCTTGCGGTCAGGGCATCTTCTGCAACTTGGGTCAAGGCGATGTGGACTTCCCAGCCGTGCGCCAAGTGTTGCTTGATGCGGGCTTTGAGGGCTGGTGCACCGTCGAACAGGACTGCGACCCATCCATGCCCGGCACCCCGCTCGAAGACGCCGAAAGCAACCGTAAATATCTGGAATCAATCGGCTTTTAAGCCACTCTTACCCGAAAGATGAACACCATGACGAAACTAAAATGGGGCATGATTGGCGGTGGCGAAGGCAGCCAGATCGGACCGGCACACCGGTTGGGCGCGGGCCTTGATAGCTTGTTTGAATTCAGCGCGGGCGCGTTGGATCACCGGCCTGAATATGGCATCGACTATGGCAAACGCCTTGGCCTTGGCGACCGCGCTTACGGTGGCTGGGAAGAGATGCTGGAAGCCGAAAAGAAACGCGATGACCGTGTTGATCTTGTCACCGTAGCGACACCCAACTCTACGCATTTCGGGATCACGAAGGCTTTCCTTGAGAACGGTTTTCACGTGCTGTGTGAGAAGCCAATGACGATGACCGTAGAAGAAGGCGAAGAGATCGTCGAAATCGCCAAGAAGACCGGCAATATCTGCGCCGTGAATTATGGTTACTCGGGATATTCTTTGGTGCGTCACATGAAGGCGATGGTCGCCCGTGGCGATATTGGCAAAGTACGGTTGGTCAACGCAGAATTCGCCCATGGCCACCACGCAGATGCAACGGACGCCGATAACCCGCGCGTGCGCTGGCGGTATGATCCCGCACAAGCTGGTGTGTCTGCGCAATTTGCCGATTGTGGTATCCACGCAATGCATATGGCCAGCTTTGTCACAGGTCAGGAAGTGACGAAATTGTCAGCAGATACAGTATCTTGCATTGACGTGCGCACGTTGGAAGACGACGCGATGGTGAATTTCCGCATGGATGGCGGGGCCGTTGGGCGACTTTGGACAAGCTCGGTCGCGATTGGGCGCCAGCATGGTTTGGGCATTCAGGTCTTTGGCGAAACCGGCGGCCTGCGTTGGAGCCAAGAACACCCTAACCAGCTCTACTACATGCCGTTGGGTGAACGTCTGCAGATCATCGAGCGTGGTGAGGCAAACCTGTCACCTGAGGCTGATCGCACTACCCGTGTGACCATCGGCCATGCCGAGGGCATGCCGCTTGCCTTTGCCAATATCTACACAGATCTGGCCGAGGCAATCAGCGCCCGCAAGGAAGGTCGCACGATGGATCCGGCTGCAAACCTGTACCCCCGCGCCGAAGATGGTTTACGGTCAATGGCAGCCGTCTATGCTGTGGCTGAATCGGGCAAAGCAGACGGCAAATGGCTGGACGCGCGTCCACCGATGTTTCGGTAAGGTGGATTGAAATCCACCTTACGGGAGGGGCCGTAACGTGCCCCTTTCCACAATCTGACAAGCGAACAGCCGCGCCTCCGGGTAGCGGCTGTCGTCTTTCAGGGACGCTTCCATCAACTCGATTGAGGACGCGACAATCTGCTCAACAGGGTTGCGGATTGTGGTCAGGTTGATGTTCGCCCAACCCGCCATCTCCATATCATTTAGTCCAATGATACCAATGTCCTGCGGGACACTCAGGTTTGCATCGTTGATGGCGGACAGCGCCCCAATCGACAGCACATCGTCGCCGCAGAAATAGGCCTCCGCCGGCGCTGATTGCAGCAAACGCTGCATCTCGGCACGCCCCGCGTCAAAGGAATAGTTACTGGCGTAGCTGAAGGTCATCTGCACATCTGAGGCATTCATTACCTCGGCAAATCCTGCAAAGCGGTCTTGGGTCGATGTCGCTGATATCGGGCCACCCAGAAATGCGATACGTTTGTAGCCACGCGCAATCAGCGTTTGAGCCGCCATGCGCCCGGCTTCGATGTTATCAATACCTAAGACATTCACTTTCGGGCTGGCCGATTGCCGGCCAAAGGAATGGACCACTGGCACACCCGCATCTTTGAACCCTTCGGCAAAAGTTGCAGGCAGGGTTGATGATGCCACGATTACACCGTCCACCGAGTAGGCCCGCAACATCCGGATTGAATTTTCAGGCTCCACCTCATTAGTCAAGTTCACCAACAAAGGGCGCAAACCCCGCGCCTGCAAACCCTTGGTAAACAGATCAAAAACTTCCAAGAAGATCGGGTTATGAAAGTTATTGGACACAAGCCCAATCAGCTTTGTCCGCCCCGTCGTTAGTGACGATGCCAACGCGTTGGGGCTATAGCCCAAAGCGTTGGCAGCTTTTTCGACCTTCGCACGGGTCTTGTCAGAAACAGACGCACCTTCGGTATAGGTCCGAGACACAGCTGAACGGGACACTCCCGCCCGTATCGCCACATCTTTCAGAGTTACCGCCAAGCGCCCTGCCCCTTATTTGTCACCAGACTTTTCGGCCTCAGCCTGCGCTGCCACAGCTTCCCAGTCGGCGTTCATGAACCGCCAAGCAGCGATGCCGCCAAGGCCCATAAAAATCAAGCCCCAGAAGACATTGCTGTTCGAGAACTCGAAGAATGCCCATAAAACAGGCACGACCACGGCCAGGACACGCCGCCAGAGCGGTAGAAAGAAAGGGATCTCCAGATCAAAGAGCTTCAGCCTCGGCTTATCAGGCGGCACCTTCGAACTCCGCCCCTGTCTTTGCGCCGGTGATATAGGCGACCACGTCCTGACCATCGGTGTCCTCTTTGTTGAGGTTGGCCACGATACGCCCCCTGCGGAACACGATGATCCGGTCCACCAGATCAAACACCTGCCGCATGTTGTGCGACACAAGGATCAGGCTTTCACCCTGCTCCTTCAGTGTGCGGATGATGTTTTCCACCTGTGCTGTCTCCTGCACGCCAAGGGCGGCTGTCGGTTCGTCCATGATCGTCAGTTTGCTGGCAAACGTCGCAGTTCGCGCAATCGCTACACATTGACGTTGACCACCGGACATATTGGCGATGGTATTCTTGATGTTGGGTATCTTGACACCCGTCTTCACCAAACCCGCCATCGTGTCGTCGCGCATTGCTTTGTAGTCCAGCAAACGGAACGGTCCCAACCAATCGAACTTGGTCTTTTCACGGCCCAAGAACAGATTGTCGGGAACGTTTAGATCATCAGCAAGTGCCAACGTCTGAAACACCGTTTCAATGCCTGCTTCGCGCGCATCCAAAGGACCCGCAAAAGACACAGGTTCCCCGTCAAAGATCACGTCACCACGTGTGCGTTGTTCTACGCCCGTGATCTGGCGAACGAAGGTGGATTTACCCGCCCCGTTGTCGCCCATGATCGCCACGTGTTCACCACGTTGCAGTTGAAAGTCTGCGTCTTCCAGAGCGTGCACACCACCGTAGTGTTTGGTCAGCCCTTTGGTTTCCAGAATGATATCTGACATCTTACAGGTCCTCCCTTATGCCCGCGCTGCGGCGCGTTGTTGTTGCCATTGGTCCAGTGCAACCGCACCGACGATGATCATACCCAGCACCATTTCCTGATAGAACGCACCAAGGCGTAGGAAGGTAAAGCCAGAGGTGATCACACCAATGATTAGCGCACCGATCACAGTGCCGATGATAGAGCCGCGTCCACCAAACAGTGACACGCCGCCAATGACCGCCATCGCAATCGCTTCGAGCTCGTAAGACAAGCCCATGCCCGATTGCGCAGTCAGGTTCTTTGACGTCAGGATCACGGCCGCCAATCCAGCAAGCCCGCCTGCAATCATATAGACCAACATCAAATGGCGCGGCACGTTAATGCCCGACATCCGTGCCGCGGCCTCGTTCGATCCGATGGCGTAGGTGTGTTTGCCGTAGACAGTGTAGTTCATGATGAAGTGGAACAGCACGGCAAGTGACAAGAAGATGATGACGGGCATCATGCCTGCGCCGATCTTGGCATAGCCTTCTGTCGGGAAAGACACAGGGTTACCCAAAGACCACCACTGTGCCACACCGCGCGCGAATAGCATCATGCCCAGGGTTGCGATAAATGGGGGAATGCGGGCGTAGGCCACGAGCAATCCGTTAATGAACCCTGCCAATGTGCCGACCGAGAGGCCGACGATCACCGGAACAACCACAGGCAAATCAAGGAATGATGGACCAAAGATTGCTTTAGGGTTCATCGCGCCGTTCACTTCGGCGACTTGCGCAAAGCTCATTGCGATCATGGCAGTCGCACCTACGACCGACCCTGATGATAGATCAATGCCGGCGGTGATGATAACTTGGGTCACGCCAAGGGCCAGAATGCCAATGATCGCGACTTGAATAATAATGATCCGCAGACGCGCCTCGTTAAAGATGCTGTCAAAACGGTCGCGGGTATCAAACAGCAGACTTTGCTGCATAAAGATCGCACCAAGAATTTCAAAAATGATGATGATCAGGATCAGCGCGCCAAAAACGTTCAGCTCATTAGGCCAGCTTCGTTTTGATTTATCGAATGTAAGGCCGCCGGTGCCTTCGCTTGCGTCTGACATCTGTCAGCTCCCCTTTTGTCGGTGCATTTGGAGTTACGGGGCAGCGATAGCCGCCCCGTAACGTTCACATTTTGTCGTTCACTTACTGAAAGTCAGCAAGGTTCTCTGGTGTGACCAGCTTGAACGGGATGAAGACTTTCTTGTCGACCTCTTCGCCGTTTGCCAGCGCCATTGCTGTCTGAATGGATCCAGCGCCTTGACCAGCAAGGTCTTGGAACACTGTGACGTCCATATCGCCAGCAGACATCGCCAGCAGCGCGTCGGATGTCGCGTCAACACCACCGACGACCACGTCGTCCATGGAAATGCCAGACGCTTTCATCGCCTGAATAGCGCCCAGTGCCATCTCGTCATTGTTGCCAAAGACTGCGTCAAATTCGTCACCCGAGGACAACCAGTTAGTCATCAGATCGTTCGCTTCGTCGCGGGACCAGTTGGCTGTCTGCTCGTCAATGATGGTGATGAAGTTACACATGTCCATGCCGATGACGTCATGGAAGTCTTTTGTGCGCTGAACAGCAGCTTGGTTAGAAAGCTGACCGACCAGAACATATGCACGCGCACCGCCAGCTTTGCCTTCAGCACGCAGCTGACGACACATCTGGAATGCGGCCAATGTACCGGATTCGATCTCGTTAGATGCAACGAACGCCTGACCCTCTGGCAGAGTATCCATGTTCACAGGCTGACGGTTGACGTAAACCAATGGAACACCAGCCGCAGCGGCAGCGTTTGACATCGCCTCA
>Ga0209199_1003446_pt1 | contig 15710 bp, 13 predicted proteins | sample COGITO_mtgs_1105_7_FD_184805 | JGI IMG/M metagenome (GOLD analysis project Ga0209199, IMG submission 184805) | Pelagic marine microbial communities from North Sea - COGITO_mtgs_110523 (SPAdes) (version 2) | ecosystem: Environmental > Aquatic > Marine > Epipelagic ...
AAGCTTATCTAGGGGCCAACAAGTCCCGCTTGATTGTCCTTTCTGGTCTCTCTCTCATTACCATTATCTTTGGTTTATGGTTAGCCATCTCAATAGCTATGCCCATTCGTCGACTGTCACGAAAGCTTAATAAAAAAATTAATGCGGATACTGTTGTAGAACAGTTAGGCTCTTTTCATATTAACCAGTTTGATAACCGCAAAGACGAAGTGGGCCTCCTCTATCGCAACCTAAACAGTCTACACGAACAGATTATTCAGCTTTTTAACGATAAAGAGCGCTTTGCAGCAGACGTGTCTCACGAGTTAAAAAACCCTATAGCATCGATCATCGCAAACTCTGAAAACGCTATCATCAACGCCGAAAACTCCGCAACGGATATTGACGCGTTTAAGGCGATCAGAAAACAAGCAATACGTATGAACAAGCTGATCTCGGAAATATCTGAAGCAGCCATTGTCGATTATGATTTGGTGGCAGCTAAGCGTGAAAAATTTGATTTCTCAGATACTTTAGAAAATCTTGTTCAGTTTTTTGAGGAACAAAATTTGGATGTCTCAATAACCTCAAGCATTCAGAAAAACGTTACGTTCCTTGGTTTGCCAGACCGAATAGCACGTATCTTTATCAACTTGATTGAGAATGCGGTTAGCTTCGCAGGTGAAAACGGCCAAGTATGCGTCACACTAAAGAAAAGTTGGAGACATGGAATTATTGTTACTGTTGAGGACAGTGGTCCTGGGGTGCCAGAGACTTGCCGAGCAGACATATTCGAGAGATTTTTTAGCGCAAGACAAGGTTCAGCGATGCGGGAAAATAGCTCTGGTCTCGGCTTGTATATATGTAAACAGGTGGTGGAAGCGCATGAGGGGGTTATTGAAGTTTTAGACAGTGATGCGCTCGGCGGTGCTTCGTTTCGCGTACGTTTCTGATAAAATTCTAAAATTAATTCATTGAATAGACACATCAGACGCATGGAAGTTCTCATCAGATTACTGACGCAGCCTAAATTTTTGCTCTCAATTATTGATCCAATTTAGCAAGCAAAACCATACATTTTACCTAAGCAATTAAGACAGCAATATAGGCATGAATTACATTAAATCGGAGTGCATATCTAAATTGATACTGTAAGTTTCCTTGTATCAATTAAGCATGCTGATAAACTGGAAAGGATGGGAACGAACACTGAAAACACTCCAAAATTCAAAGGCAAGCGCGTTGGCGGCTTCATGTATATCCATGAAAGTAGTCAAAAACTCATCGCCAGCAATTATTCAGACGCAATAAAAAAATCCTTGCCGCTGTTGAGCGATTTCGCAACTTGGAATGTGATAAAATTAAATATTAAAAACCCTGAGCAGCTGTCTTTTTTAGAATATGAGAGCTTTGAACAAGCTGAATTGTCTTGGCCCCCTAAAACTGTGCCAGTATTTGTTGACCAATGGAGTGGCAAAGAATGGCACAGAAACGGTACTCGGATGAGGACGCACTGAAGATATTGCGCGAGATTGATGTTCATTTGCACTCAATGGTTTTGTCCGCACAACTTGGATCATAGATGAAATGGCTTTCTTCGACATAATATTTGAATGCCTCTAAAATTTTGTCAGACATTGCTGAAGCTATGGCTTTGGACTCATAAGCATTTGCGCCGTCCTTCAACTCTATTGATTTCAATTCCTGAGTTGCTGCAGGAGAAGCCAGAATTATAGTCAGAACCGCAATAATGTTTCGTAGCATCTCTATCTCCAAGCTATAATTACATAGCAATACGTATACCCAATTGCATAAGATGAAATATATTATTTTTGAATCAATAATTTATCCAAAGGGCCATTTCCCCATCATCTGCATAACCGCCATCACGATATCGCCAGTTTCAAATAACAAGATGATGGGCGCTCCAAACAAATAGGCCATCGTTGCAACCCTGAGGCTGCCGTCAAACGAGGTTAGTAACCACGATTTCCAAATGCAGTAGATCCAAGCTCCAAATGACCCCACTAAAGTCAGCAAATATAGCAACAACTTCCAAACGTTAATCACGCCTTCAAATCGGTCTATTGCGTTATAAATTATCAACCCCAAGAGCAAGAAATAGAGGCTGCCCAATAGCAAAAAGTTATATCGAGTGGTGAAACGCCAATACGCTTTCTTGTCTTCTTGATCCATATTCTCTCCTATATTTGATCATCTAAGCAGCCTCTTTTGAGAAATGGAATACCAAAGCGGCGGAGGACCGTGCGGCGGATGACTTTATCACTGCGGCTGCGCTGTCTCCCGCTACTAGTAATGTTCGATTAATACTTGAATGCAGAATATTGTTTTCTTTTTGCGTGCGATATGAGAAAATTACAATGAGGTCTTTTCTGATATTAGATGGGATTAACTCTCTAAATCTGCCAAAGGAAAGCCCATTTAAGGAACGTTTATGACCGACCGTGTTCGACTATTATTTATGTCAGCTGAAACGCAATCACATGTGTCGCATGTCATTTGGCAAGTAGCGAAGACATGCTTTGTACTCGCTTATAAAAATGGAACCCTGCCTAAAGAAGTTTTCGATGAGGTTAGGGATGAATTGAATGATGCTGAAGGTAAAGATATTACGGAGGTTGCAAGGTTTTTCAGAAAGCGATGCCGATTTTTTAAAAATAATTTTGACGAAGGCGTGGGTACGATTGTCTTTGTTATGCGCTTCGTGGTGAAAAATGACACACAGTTGTTGCAAAAGTCATCTGGACTTACACATAAAAATGTTCAGATACTGTATGATAGGTTACGGGAACTCGATCCACTAATCCAAAATCTCAAATATTACCGAAATTTTTTCTCTCATAATTTCGCTAATATAGAAAATTTTGGCTGGAGTAGTGCTGTTCTGACGTCTGTAATACGACTTTGTGAAATAGCTTTGGTTGAAAAACAAGACTATACAAAAAATCAGAACATTATGCTGGCATTTCGTAAAGAGTTATCGTCCCTTTATCAAAATAAACCACCACTTCTTGAAAACGAAGACGTATCTAAAAAGTCTGATGAGCGACTTGGCCATGACTTACAATATATTTTTAATGAAATAATAACTTCTAAAGGCAAAATTTTAGAACGCATAGATGCCTTGGCCACTTCTGTCACGATGCTGTCGGAAAAAAGTGAAAAACAAGTTATAATTAAAGCGGAAAATGTAATATCTACTCCTGATACAAACGAAGTAATTGAAGAAATCGATGACGATACCTCTGATACTGAATTTTCAGAGGGAAGTAATTTATCTCCTGAAATATTACGACAGGAATTGAGCTTGATCAGCGATAGAATTAAAGAAGAATTTGGAAAAAAGCCGGGTTTTGGGGCAGGTACAAATCTTCTTCAAATTGCTAATATTGGCGCTATTCTAGAACATGAGCCTCAGAATTTTAGAGAATTTTTATCCCTGGAGATTGTACGATCTCGGATTGACTTTGAGTTGCCTGTTATCAAAATTCAGATTGAAAAATATGAGGAGCAGATAGATGTAATGCTTTCTTCAGTGTTGTGGTTGTCTGCGTTTGAGGGTTAAGCTTTTCTCTGTATAAAAGTATCAAGGTGAGAGACTATTATGTGGAAATTTCAAGTAAATGAATCGGGCTTAACCGATGGTTGGAATGATACCGGAGTTCAAACCTTTCGTTCGAATATTTTAAAAAATTTAGCCAGGGAAATTATTCAAAACAGTGTGGATGCTCAGGCCTCAAAGTCTTCCCCTGCAGAAGTAGAATTTACTTTAGCCGAGTTAGATAAAGACATGCTACCAGACATGGAGGATCTAAATAACCAAATAGAAAGTATAGCAAAGCACGATGCTAAAAATGAGGGCGAGTCTCATAAAAAAGAAATAGACGAAGCTTTGAAATGCATAAAACGTTCGAAATTTAAAGTTTTATTAATTTCTGATAAAAACACTACGGGAATGCCCCATCAAGGAGTGTCGGACACTTCATCGGCTTTCTTTCGCTATATGAAAGCCACAGGAAGTTCGGGTGGTGACCAGAGCCGTGCTGGTTCTCATGGTCTTGGCAAAGCCGCGCCTCTTGCAACCACACCTTTGAGGACTATTTTCGTGTCTACTTGTTGGGACGAAAAGGGCAAAGGCTTGAAAAGTCTGTTTCAAGGTAGATGCCGATTAATGAGTAGAAATATTGAAGGTAAAATTTATAGTGGAACAGGTTTCTGGGGTGACCAGGATTACCAACCAGTAGATACACTTGTTTCGTCGAAATATGATTGGTTGAAACGCGAAACTAGAGGAACCACAATTGCGGTACCTGGGTTTAGATCTGAAGCAAATAGAGAATGGTCGTCGGTTGTAGCTGGTTATATTGCGTCAGAATTTTTTGCAGCGATTTCTAGAAATACGTTGAGGGTAAAGATAACTGATAAAACTTCGCGAAAGCCAGTAGAGTATGTAATTAATTCTGAAAATATTGATAAATTTTTTAGTAATAATTATATCAAAGACCAAATGCGGTCTTATGTTGACCGAGATATTTCTGACCTTCAAGACTCTGAATTTTATAATAAATGTTTAAAAATGGAAGAGGGCTCTGCGAAGTCGGAGCAGTTTGTGATCGATGGGTTGGGAGTGGTGAAGCTCCGGTTCATAGTTGAAGAAAATGCGCCAAGAAAAATCTGTTTCATTCGAAAAAACATGAAAATTACTGAAGAACTATCAGCAGGAAAATCAGGAAAATCGCTTTGGAGGCCTGGCCATGTTCCAGCAAAAATAAAGGATTTTGGTGGAGTGGTAGAGGTTCTAGACGAAGATGGCGAAAGGCTAATACGTTCGATGGAGCCACCTCAACATAACCGCCTCTCCATTGATAATATGCCAGAGACCGAGAGAGAGTTTGGCAAAAGAGTTCTAGGGCTTTTAAGCCAGAAGCTCCGTGAGATAATAGAAGAACATGCAACAGCTGAAATTTTAGAAGAAAAATCGGTCTCAGAACTAGCTGAATATTTTTATGATGACAGTGAATATGACGCTGACTCTACAACGATATCTAAAGAGAGAGACCCAAATGGTCGGTTGGTGATATTGAATAAGCCTATTAGCCAAACAAAAAATCTAGGCCAACATACAACAGCTGGAACAGACGGTGGTTCGGGCGAAAGTGGTGGTGATGGTGGTGGTAGCGGCGGTCATGGATCTGGTAACGGAGATGGATCTGGTGGTACCGGTAAAAGGAAAAAAATTCCAAATATTCCGTTAAACCATCAACGATTGGTGCGAAATAATAAGAATTATGTCGCCAATCTAAGAGTAAAAGAGCCATTTGATGGATATATTTCAATTTTGGAACTTGGAGTAGATCTTAAGCAACAAATAAAGCTCACTGGAACTAATAAAGGGAAGCTTTCTAAAGATGGTCGGATCGAAATAACTAAATCTGATTTTGAAGAAAATAAGCTTAGGATTGAATTAGAATTACACGAAATTCCGGCTGGGGGCCTTACTGTTGAAGCGAGCGAAGAATGAAATATTTTCCCTTTAAATCTTTTGGTTACCCTGTTTTGGCCCCCCATTCGGGGGATCAAGATGGAGATGAAGATTACGTTGGCCATACATTTGAGCCTTCATTTTACGTAACTGTCCCTCCGGATAAACCCAATGTAATTAGGATAGAAGTCGAAAACTATTTCTCCGTTCCATCCATTAAACTGGCGGTTACCTCGAAAAACGCAATGCTTTTATTGAACGTTTCTTGTCGAGACACGTTCTTTTCAAAGTGCTTTGAAGTTCCTATTGCAGGTGGGACAATTGAAATGCAGGGCGACATGTTATCTGGACAGGTCGATTACTCGCTGTTCATTCGCGCTGATAAAAAATTTATATTAAAGAGCGACGATATTAATCATGAGTTTGGGTACAAAGAATTTGAAGTTAGCCCAGGGTCACTAATCGCCCAATCAGCCACATGGCGTTTTTTAGTTAACAAAGAATTCTATAGAAATCCTAGATCAATCATAACAATAAATGTTGACCCAGAATTGAAGGATGGAGAGTTTATTGTCTCGCTAGATAATCCTTATATTGAAGTAAGTACCTCTGCCAAGCTGAATAAGCAGGTTAACGGGATGATGGCTTCAGAAATTTCTAAAACATATGCTATAAACGCACTTTATGTGCCAGTAGTTACGCATGCTTTAACAGTTTTGGAACAGCGAGAGGAGCTTTTAGAAAATAAGTGGGCACAAGTTCTTACTTCACAGTTAGCTACAATTAGGCAAGACCATGACGTGCGAGACGAAAGGCATAATGAAGCTCAAGCCTTATTCCGGTTTCCACTTTCAGTTATTTCAATGGAGGGTTCTTAAGTATGGAAATCCCAATTTTGCCACAGAATATGGTCGCTCAGCTGTATAAAGACATTGGAGTAAACTTGGAAAACTATAATGCAGACGGTTTTACGAAGGAGCTGTTGCCTTATTGTAAAAGTATAGCTGGAACAAAAGTTCCAGAAAACTTTAGTGATTTGATGTGTTATGATGAAAAAAAATCAGCGGGTGAGCTTGATGCAGAGAACTCGTTGATAGTCTACAAAAACCTGCAAAACCTTACTCCATATCAAGCGCGTGACGAAAGAGTTCTATCAGCAATATCCCATGTATTTTTGGCTAAATTCGCAGTATTTCGCCATAAAATTGTATTAGATGAAAAAGAAAAAAAAATTGAACGACACTTTTTTGCGAGATCGAATGCTGGACGTGATATTGAAAGATACAACGTGGTTGGTCGGTTATGGTGGCATGGTTATTTTGTTGATCGTTGTCGTGAGGAGCATAGCCTGGAAGAGCTAGTGCACGTCTTGTGCACTGACACCGACTTTAGGCAGTCGTTTATAGAGCGGCCAGGAATTTCGATAATTCCACAAGTTGCCTTGGCAGTTATTCTATGCAAGAGACGATTGGATACAGAAAATCCAGATAACACGTTTTTCAAAGGCAGAACAGACAGTTCACCAAATCGAAGATGGTATAAGATGATAAACTTAGCGGGTGGCACACGACTTTATGCTGCTATGTCGTCTCAAGAACTATTTGATCTATTCTGGAGCTATATGGGTCAGGTTTCTGGAGAGTAATTTCTTTATAAATTTTGTTGGTGACTATCTGTTTATTTTTCTGATATTCACACTCCCAAATTCTGAAGTACTGGGTATTAGAATTGAGAAAGTATTCTCGGACTAAAAAATCTTTTTCTATAGTGTTATTGATTTTAGATCTCCAAATTTTGTCCAAGTTCCAAGTTTTGCACGTATGGCCGTGCCAAAAACATCCGTGCAAGAACAAAGCTATTTTACCGTCGTAAAAAGTGAAGTCTGGAGTACCTTTAAAAGCCTTATCGTTCCTGACAAACTCCAAGCCTTTGAAGATAAAAAAAGCTTCGAATTCTTTTTCAAAATTGCTCATACTTTATGTTACGGTATAGGGGAATAAATCATCCCGATGAAATATTCTTCCACCAGCTTTTTGATATTCTCTTACGAACTTAGCTAAAGGCTTTACTTTGAAGTCAGAAATCATCTGACCTTGTCGTAATTTTTCAATGTCTGCATATTTTGATGGTGACATTTTATTACCAATGAAGTTTTTGATTTCGTTCCAGCAATCAGGATGGATTGAGAAGAGTACAATTTCATTGTTTATTTCATCTAGCGCACCTTGTTCTTCTTCGGCTTCATTTTCGATTGCGGATGCTTGCTCTTCAGAGATAAAAATATTTCCATCGTCGGTATGAGTAAGAATTTCAAACTGTTCTAATATATCTTTCCAGCATTGGATATTTTTTGCATAGGTAGTGGGATTCCCTGCGTAGGAAAGTAAGTGAGAATTTACGTCTTCCCCAATGCTGAGCAGCATCTGTATTAATGCAGGATCCGAATTTTGGTATTTCCAGATCCTGTCAATATTTAATTTAACCTCGGATACTTGCATGCAATGTGCAAGCCAAGCAATTGAGTAAGTTACAATATTGGCAGGAAATCCAGAGTACCATTCCTGTCGTGGTACTTCTTTTCTAAATTCTCGAAAAACAATTGTTTTAGCAACGCAGTCAGAAAAGTATCTTTTGTTGTACTGATCGCCAAATTTATCCATATCACCTATAGATTTCGCAAAAGTCTTAAAATTTGCCTGGGCACCTTTACTTACCTCATATGGTTTTTGTTCCCATGAATTTAGAATAATGGCCAAGTCAGTTTTTGTGATCATTTTATTTTTAGGGTTTAATCTTTGAAATTCTTTCCTACCTGCAGCGGTTAGTTCGCTTTGCTCGTTTAAATATTGACCACGAGATCGTTCATAAAACCAGCGTTCTGAGAAAGCCTTGCCAATCATGACAGGAGGAATGGTTTCGCGAGAAAATTTCTCAATTCTTATATGAAATGGACTATTAGAAAATAGATCTGCTTGGCTGACTGGATTTTGGCTATTTGCAAACTTAGCGATGTTCGGTACAATTTCATCTATGAGATTAGTATCTTCAATTAAGTTTAATTTCATTTGAACTGAGACGTTTGATAGGTCGTCGCCTAGTTTCTTTCCATTAAAGATTTGTGCCGTTGTTTGGCCTCCATTAACAATTTGGAGGTTTTTGAGTTTTATAATTGATCCATTATTATCAAACTCAGCGCTTTGAGCTGTTGCAGTGATCCCGTTATTATATGCAAAAAAACGCTCCGGCGCTTCCTTTAGAGTTACCCGAATTCCTTTGTTAACATTTGATCTATTTTGTAAAAAACTACGAACGTTTTGCTCAAGCACTCGCGATTTATATTTTTCGTAAATGTCTGCCAATTCTTGTGCCGGCATAACAACGAGATAGGATGTAATTTGATCTGACTTTGATGCTACTAGTGCTGGAAGGGGTGTATTGCTAAGGTCAATTTCAATCTCTTCTCGTTCAGTGCCAGAGTTTTCCACTTCTTGAAAACGGCGTAAGTCCCAAATACCGACAGAAACGTTGACACCGTCAATTTTTCCTTGGTCTTTGTGGTCGTATCTCTTGCTTAAGGGTTTATTAGTAATGAAGATAATTTTTAACTCTTTAGTTGTAGGCCAGCTCTCTTTGAGTTGTTGAATAAAAAAATATGCACCCTTTTTATATGGATCTACGTCTGAGGGAGACCTCTTTAAGGAGCTTAGGATAAATTTTTGAGCACGGTTAAAAGCCGGTTTTAAATCGCTATTTGTAAGATTACTTAAGTCTCCTGCGGAAATGTCTTGAAAAAGGTTCACGACAACTGTGAGTTGTCTAAAAATTGGATTAAAGTGGTACGCGTTTATTGGTTTTGAAGTCCGCTCATCTTCATTATAGTCTAAAATATCATAGTCTTCTAAATCCCCATAATCGACGATGCGGTCCATGCTGGAATTCAAGAATTCATCAGCTTTGCTCGATTCATTTTCAATTGCATTGCTTCGGAGCTCTTCCATGAAATATTCAAAATATTCAGAGAAATCCATTTTTAATCTCCTCAAGTTATTGTGCCGAGAAAGCAACATTCGACTCTACAATATAGTGTAATTTTGTAAAGGCTTGGCGGAAAGATTTTTTGAATTATTTACTTGTATGCGTTTTGGTAGATCGGCTGAAATAATTTGATTAAAGTTTCTATTTCCAAGCTGGGGAGTACGGTTCTTTTACCGATCAGATCAATTTGCTTCATGAAAGACCTAAAGTTCTCTCTGTCATATTCATTGCCATCATCGAAAGCATCTTTCGATACTTTGATTATACTAGCGAGCACATTAAGCGAATTTGCCGAAGAATTTCTTTCTAAAAGACTTGACCGGTAGTCACTGTTGAAAAATAAAATTTCCAAGACTTGTTCTATAGAAGTGTTTGGCACTCTCTCAGCGATTTCTGCCATCCACCATAGTCTAGAGATGGCATTGTCACGAATTCGGTTCCGATTGGTTTTAGCAAACCAGTGCTCATTCACATGGTTTTTGGGTGTCTTAGCGCGAGATAGAGGCCATCTACTATTTGTATAATCGGAAAATGTTTCAAAACACAGTGTAGTCCAAAGTCGTTCATCAGTGGCTTGGGCAGGGTTTAAACCAGAAATTATGGACTTTATTGCAATACAATTCTCACCATCCTTGTTTGTTTCTTGTGTTATTCCTTCGGGTAGTAAAAGTTGGCCTTGGATATTGATGTCAGCATTGAAAGAGACAAATTGTAGGTTCAAATCGTCAACTAAAACCGACAAGTCTTCGCTAACTAACTCGGGCGACTTTGTAATAGCCATTCTGAGGCTCTCTACACTACTAGTTGATAGGACCCTCATTTTGCACCTTTAAGCTTTAAGATTTTGTCTATTCCAACATTCTGAACTAGTTTTTGAGAAATTAAATTTATTTCATTAAAATCCGGTTCGGATGGTAATAAAATTTTCATTTCACCAATCTTATTTCTGAGAGCTCTGGCCCACTGTTGACTTTCTGCCTCTTGGTTCGAAATCAGCTCTTCAACGGCAACGTAAATACAGTCTTTATATATCGACATTGCCAAATAAGGCTGAATGTTTTTATCCTTCCCTATTTCAGTCCAAAGCGATCTTAAATTTTCACCCATTGAAATATATAAGTAGCTAGGGGTCGGATCGATACTATAAAGCATTGGTGGCAAGTTGTAATCAGTGCGAATTTTAACAAGCGTATCCATCGCCAATTGACTAAATTCGACATATTGAACGACTGAAATATCCGAGGCAAGTATATCGCCGGTCAAAAGGTCAAAACTTTGCTCTTCATACTCTGGATTGAAATCTACGCTTTTAAAATTATGAATCTCCTCTCTAGCCACAACAAATGGGGTGAAGGTAACTTTGCCATGCAATTCTGTTGCGTCTAGGTGGATAACTCCTCGCCGCTCCAGTAAAATTACCCTTCTGTACAGAGTTTCGGGGCAATTAATCTCTAGCGCATAATTTGCTTTCCCTGTCTCTATTTCTTCAAAAATTTCCTCTACGGACAGCATGCAACTATAATGTAGCTCTATCTGCAAATCTTCTGAGAGTGCTTCATTGAACTTCAATACACACTCAAAAGACCCATTTATATAATCATTGCCAGCGTCAGCTGGTGTCAAAATTGGATACGGAAATGATTGAGAATTAAATTTCATTTAGTTTCGCTTCTAGCACAAAAGAGTTTGCAAAATTCACAAATCCAACTTCCAAACTGTGGCGCCGCCCAGCTTCCACTGAGACTTTTAATGCGCTGGTTTCTACACTATTCACGACTAGTTGCATGGCTTCAGATCCATGTTCTCCTACCGCATAAATAGACAAATTAAAGTCACCACTCACGTCTGAATCAAAAAATATCTTAGCCATTTTACTATTTTCATTGGAATGGTTGACCCTAAGGTTGCTCACTGAAAAAGTTTGACTTCTGTCTTTCGTACTTTCGTTCGATGGGGTGCCTTCAAGTTTAATTTTACCACTATCACCTAGAAGTGAACCATTATTTGTTGAAGTATTTCGCCTGCCATTATTGTGACTTCGAGCAAAGTTATCCTCAATGAATTCTAGTTCCGATCCTGCGGAATAATTTGATTTGGATGGTCTGTTAAACGATGCCGGTAATAATTTTAGATCACGGCTTCGTTCGGTTCTCTCATCGGAATTTGAGATTTCATCGTTTACTTCGTTAAATAGAAAGGAAAGGCTTTCTAAGCTTTCTTCTTCAGAATTTTCTAGTGCAGCGTATTTATTAACTACTTCCCTAACTTTATTAACAAATAATTTGTATCTCCGCTGCGCTTCTTTTTTGGTAGACCCAATTTTTATACGATCAAATTCGAAGTTGTCATGGGTGGGGTTTTCCAGTGTTTTTAGAAGTTCGGATCCTTTAGCACCTTGCACGCAAATGAATAGGTCAAAGTTTTTGACACCTTTAAACCGTTCGAGTTGGATAGGTTTTCTAGTTATTAGCATTCCGCTACTTCTTGAAATACCTACCGCCCTCGAATTTACATCCTCATTTAACCTCATCCACCAGAGAATTTTCCCAAAATTTGCAATTTCTTGTGCATTATGGTGAGTGCGGTCGATAATTGTTTTAGCTGTTTCAAAGCACTCTTTAATATGCTCAACGTCAATTTCATCTTGCTCAGATTCCAACAATTTACTGCAATCTTCATATGTATCGATCAAATTATCTTTGTGGATTTTTTCCTCACCTATAGTAACCTCCAATTCTCCAGACATGATTGCGTAGAAGAAATTTGCCACTACTGTGATTTTTGTTTCAGGGTAGAGGTCAAAATCGTAAGACGTGTAAGGTAAATAAATCGATGTTCCTGTTTCGGGGGTAACGCGACTGCGAAACGATCGTGCCCAAGATGGAATTTCATCATTTAATAGTGGTTTATTTCCTTTAATATGGCCAAAAAAACCTGTGCCCTGAGTGTAGATACCTGGTTGGTTGGGGTTTTCGTGTGTTTGTAAAATACTCTTGCCTTGAAAACGTTCTTCGATCTTATTGTCAGTCTCAATTTTAGTATAATAAAAGGCAGAGTGAGTGTCGCTAAATGCAAAAGGAGCTTTGGAGCCATGCCCAAAGCTACCAAGAGAACCAATAGTGGATTTTTGACTTATGCCGGCACCTTTCGTAATGGCAAACCATGGGCCATAGGGTTCGTTTAGTGGCCCAGTTAAGCCTTTTGTATTGAAGTCATGAATGCAAAATAGGTCCACATTTTCTGCTTGAGAGACCTTGTTTATGCCATGCTCATAAAACTCCATCACATCTGGTAGACCTTGTTTCTCAGCCATATCGCGCGATTTTTTAAGGTGTATATCAATACTACTAAAACCGGAAAATTTGTCTGTTTTTAAGGTTTGCTTTGAGAAGTGAAGGTTTACTGGTCGATCATCATATTTTTTCGCATCAAGTGAGTTTTGTATCACTTCCCTAACAACAGATGACAAACGTTTACCTGCAAAGGCATCAATCGCACCATCATTTGCACCTGCGGCGAGGCCGTCATTGTTAGGCGGAAAGTTCCATCCGATCATTTTTTACATTTCTTTCTTGTGTGAAATTGATATTTCGTATCACGCGCTCAACTGTTCCGGCGTGGATGGCATTCCCTATCATCATGTACTTATAGGACATGGGAAGATCTTCTGGAAATATTATTTCACCTGGTTCATAACCTTGAAGACGAAGACACTCATTTATTGATAATTTTCTTATTCCCCATTTGTCTTTCAAAAAGGGTACATTATGGCCACCACTACCCATATTGGCCGTCAAAGTAGGGCATATGTTTTTTGGACAAACACGTACGCCAACTCTTCTAATTTGGTACAATAATTTATCGCTATGCTTTTTTAAGCTTTGGTCAAGCATCATGTGATACTTACTGTCTTCGTCTAAATACAGCCTTTTATCTTGTTTGTTAGTTGTGTCGAGTAATGACCATAAATCTTGAGGATCAACCGATTTGAAATTTGAGAAATTAAAGAAATTTTTCTTAAAAAAATCAGAATGATATGCGATTATATAAAGGCGTTCGCGTCGTTGTGGGCCACCACTTATTTCGCGACTACTTAGAATTAAAGCTTGTGCTGAACTTATCCAATATCCGAGCATACGAAGCTCTTGAATTACTCGAGTTAGCCTTGACCCATTATCAAATACTTTTAAGTGGGCAACATTCTCTAGCAAAAGTACCTTCGGTGGATTGGCCAGAGTTTCGATCAATCTTGGGATTTCGAAAAACAATTTACCTCTTGGATCTTCAAAGCCCAAATTAGAACCAGCAGCGGAAAAAGACTGGCAAGGGAAGCCAGCACTCAAAATATCTATTTGTTTTTTTGTATCAAAATAATCAGAAAAATTTAGGTCAACGATATCCTTACAGGCAACTGGTACATCAGGAAAGGATTTTTCAATAGTTTTTACGCAGTGAGCTTCTAAATCTGTAGCAAAAACTGTTCGTATTTTTGCTCTGTTTGCAGCAGCTATAAATCCACCTAGACCTGCAAATAATGAAACGTGGTTAAGCATTTAGATCCTCTTCTCTCCCTCACAATATCTTGTGATTTTTAGCTCATTGCAACCACATTGTGTAATTATTAATGCAGTTTCATGTATTATTTTTATTAAAATGGTGCGGTAAATTTGTGTAGCGTTCTTAGGAAATTTTCCTACTAAACATAGTCAGGGTGAACTAGCTAGGAATTATTATTTTCGCGTTAAATTTGAGGTTTTCATGCAAATGTTGTGATTTGTTGTGCTGGGAATGTGCAGACGGGCATGAATCGGTGCTTCGTTGGAAATGGTGTAGTAATATTAGAGAGGGTATACATGTTATCACTCGTTGAACAGGAGCGTGCATGAGTGTTGCTAGAGTTAAAGAACTCTTTTTTGACGCAACTAATTCCAAAGTTGTGATTGGAGGAGGCGGTGATGATTACATTCAGGCGAAGCTAACAGAGGCACACCAGTTGGCCTTATTGCTGCAAGATGAAATTTGGCCTTATATTCCTGCATACCGATTGGCACATTTACTATTTCGGCAAGCAAGCAATGAGCATGATTTTTTTGAAATAATGAAGCTTCTGGAGCATGCGGAAAAATCTGGTTCGAATTATATCAGTTTAAACGCAAGCCTGCTTAAGTTCGCGGCGATCAATAGATTGAATTTACTTGGGGCCAAAGTTGCGGCAAGTGATCAAGTGGCTTGTGTTGAATCGATTTTAGGAAAGATTTCTGCTGTCAATGAAAAAGAACGGAATTTAGATGCATGGAACAAGCCAATCCAGAGCGATTATTTTAATATTTTGGAATACTTAGTTTATGCGACGGCTTTCGATTATAAACCGCTGATTGGAGTGGGTCACGACGATCGAAATACGCTTTTTCCACGTTTTAATAATGATATTTGGACAGTAATTGGGACAAGGGGCCCGATCGATAAATTTAGTTACAATTATGAAGACGGTATAATTGAATTGAATAGATTGTGTGAAGCCGAAAATGTTACCGGGCACTTCGTGTTGGGTGATCCGCACGAGACACGTATTTTTAATTTAAGTGGGAAAAGCAAAACACGGTTCAGGCCAATTAAGTTGTTAAATAAAATTATGGCAAACTCGAATTATGGCGCAGAGGCCGCCAAGCTGGCTGAAATTTGGACAGGTACAACAGATCCATCGGAGGCCGCAAAAAAAGGCAGAAAATTAATCGAGAAATTTTTAGGTGGTAATATATTTCATTTTAATACCGCTACAAATAGATGGTCGATGTCTGAAGATGCGCGAATATATGGCCTTGTGAAGAGGCAGCATCGCTCAGAGGGTAAAGACCCTAATTAAAAAAAAGGCCGTTGCAAAATGCCCCCCCCTTTTTCCCCCCTTGATTGATTTATTTCAGGTTCCATAACGTAGACACGGAGAAAAATTATGGAACAAGAATTCAAATTTCCAATTGTTGCCTTTGGCTCAAACACCAATCTTGATGATCTTGATCGTTATGCTTTATTGCATGGATACCCAACAGGATGTTTAAGGTTCTCAAGACTTGTGAATGCGCCAGACTACAAACTTGCATTTACAAAACACTCAAAAGGTAGACGTGGAGGGGTTCTGGACCTTCTTTATTCGATCGGACACGTCACGACCGTCGCATTGTTTTATGCAAATGAA
>Ga0209199_1003454_pt1 | contig 15678 bp, 15 predicted proteins | sample COGITO_mtgs_1105_7_FD_184805 | JGI IMG/M metagenome (GOLD analysis project Ga0209199, IMG submission 184805) | Pelagic marine microbial communities from North Sea - COGITO_mtgs_110523 (SPAdes) (version 2) | ecosystem: Environmental > Aquatic > Marine > Epipelagic ...
TTGAATTGTTATCTTTGTTACAAACATGATTAAACAAAACCAATGAACAAAATTCCAAGTGTCAATCTTTCAGAGTTTTTATCCAACGATCCAAAAATCAAACAAAAATTTGTAGATGAAATTGGTAAAGCATACGAAACAATTGGGTTCGTAGCACTTAAAGGTCATTTTTTGGATGATACTTTAGTGGATACCTTATATTCAGAAATAAAGAAATTTTTTGATTTGCCCACGGCTCAAAAACAAAGCTATGAAGTTCCAGGAATTGGAGGACAACGTGGTTATGTGTCTTTTGGAAAGGAAAGTGCAAAAGGAAGAAAAGAAGGCGATTTAAAAGAATTTTGGCATTTTGGACAGTACGTGCAAGACAATCCAGAACTCGAAGCAGAATATCCTAAAAATATAGAAGTCCCAGAATTGGCGGAATTTAATAAGGTCGGGAAAGAAACCTATAAAATGCTGGAAAAAACAGCTACCTATGTTTTAAGAGCGCTGTCCATCCATTTAGGATTGGATGAGTTTTATTTTGACAACTATGTGCACAATGGAAATAGCATTCTGCGTCCTATTCATTACCCACCCATCCAAGAAGAACCGAAAAATGCCGAACGCGCCGCAGCGCATGGAGATATCAACCTGATTACCTTATTAATGGGGGCTCAAGGAAAAGGACTGCAAGTTCAAAACCATGATGGAGATTGGATTGATGCCATTGCAAATCCAGATGAATTAATGATTAATGTAGGTGATATGTTATCGCGTCATACCAATAATAAATTAAAATCAACCATCCATCGTGTGGTGAATCCACCACGTGAACTATGGGGTACGTCTCGCTATTCGATTCCTTTTTTCTTGCACCCTATCAGTGCTATGAAATTAAATGTCTTGGAGGATTGTATTGATGCAGAAAACCCAAAACAATTTAAAGATATCACTGCTGGTGAATACTTGGATCAACGCTTAAAAGAACTGGGATTAGCCAAAAAATAATGGATTTAAAAGACCAACTTAAAAACCTATTTCCTGAGCATACCGAAACTCCTCAGGAACTCTCCGAAGTTAAACCAACATCCCTTTGGATGCAAGACGCCCCTATTATTTGCAAATACGAAAAACGAAAAGGAAAACCCATCACGATTATTGAAGGCTACACTGGAGCGGATAAGGATTTTAAAATTCTTGCCAAAGATCTCAAAAAGAAGTTCAGTGTGGGTGGCAGTTTTAAGAACGATACCATTATCATACAAGGCGATTACAGAGACAAAATTATGGAATTTTTGAAAGAACTGGGATTCAATGTCAAACGAGTTGGGGGTTAAACTAAAAACTATTAAATGTCAATAAAAAACTCTGAGCTCATACTCAACACTGATGGTAGTATTTATCATCTTCATTTAAAGCCTTCTGATCTTGCAGATACCATCATTTTTGTGGGAGATCAAGAGCGCGTGTCTGAAGTTACGAAGCATTTTGATACTGTAGATTTTGAGGTACAAAGTCGCGAATTTAAAACCCAAACGGGAACCTACAAAGGAAAACGCCTCTCTGTAATTTCAACAGGAATTGGCCCAGACAATATTGATATTGTGCTGAATGAGTTGGATGCCTTGGTGAATATTGACTTTGAAACACGAGAAATCAAAGCGAATAAAACTAGCTTATCGATTGTGCGTATTGGAACTTCCGGTGCATTACAACCCGATATTGATATTGACAGTTTTGTGTTGAGTGGTTATGGGATGGATATTAATGGGATGTTACAATCTTATAAAATTGATGCCATCAAACATGCGGATATGGAAGCTGCTTTTGTAAAACATACCCAATGGAGCCCACAAAAACCCTATCCTGTTATCATTGAAAATTCAAAACTATTAGAAGCTAAATTAAAAAGTAATCAAACCATTAACGGATTGACAGCGACTTGTGGTGGGTTTTACGGTCCGCAAGGCCGTGTACTACGCTTGGAATTACAAGACGAAAACATAAATCAAAAAATGGATAGTTTTGAGTATAACGGTTTGAGAGTGACCAATTTTGAAATGGAGACTTCCGCCATTTATGGCTTATCCAAATTATTGGGGCATGAAGCCTGTTCTATGAATGCTATTTTAGCCAACAGAGCTTTGGGGACTTTTAGTAAAGACCCGCAAGCCACTATCGAAAAATTAATAACTTATACGCTGAATAAACTTATTTCTTAGATGAAACATCCATAACAAAAAACTTGAAACCTAAGAAAAATAATCAAATGGATGTAACATGTGGCCATTAAAAATCAATAACAATACACACATGAAAAACGTACGCATTGGCGGAGTTCCAGAACACTTCAATTACGCTTGGTATTTGGCTTTAAAACAAGGCCATTTTAAACCCCATGACATCAATGTTCGCTGGAAAAATTATTTTGGTGGGACGGGTCAAATGACCAAAGCACTGCGCGATAATGAGATCGACATCGCTGTGATTCTAACGGAAGGCATCATTAAAGATATTACTGAAGGTAGTCCCTGTAAAATTGTGCAAGTTTTCGTAGAATCGCCCTTAATTTGGGGGATTCATGTGGCACAAAATTCTGCTTTTAAACAACTGAGTGACCTCAAAGGTCAACGGGCAGCCATCAGTCGGTATGGTTCTGGTTCGCATCTGATGGCGTATGTGAATGCGTTAGAACTTGGGTGGGATACCGCAACGGATTTAGAGTTTGAAGTTGTGAAAGATTTGGACGGTGCTGTGGAGGCGCTTACGCATGAGAAGGCTGATTATTTTATGTGGGAAAAATTTACAACAAAACCATTAGTCGATCAACAGATATTCCGACGTTTGGGCGATTGTCCAACGCCGTGGCCGTGTTTTGTGATTGCAGTGCGCGATGAATTTATAACTAATGAAAAGGAAACGCTTCAAGCCATTCTAAAAGTCATCAATACAATCACGGCTGGTTTTAAACAAATCCCTGAAATCGATGCAATTATTTCCGAACGCTATCAGCAAAAAAATGAAGATGTAAAAAACTGGTTAGAACTGACGGAATGGTCGCAAAAAAACATTCACCCTTCTACCGTTGAAGCCGTTCAAAATCAATTGTTGAAATTAGACATTATTTCCGAAAAACTACCGTTCGATCGATTGGTTGCAACTCTAGAAAATTAACCCCATTGAATGGGGGATTCTCCTAACGACTTCAGCACTTCATTCGTTTTACTAAAATGCTTATTCCCGAACCAATAACCGCGATTGGCACTTAAAGGCGATGGATGTCCCGTTTGTAAAACAGTATGTTTTTCTGTATCGATAAATCTAATTTTATTTTTAGCAAAACTTCCCCATAATAAAAATACCAAATCCGATCGTTCCCTAGAAAGTGTTTTGATCACCTCATTTGTGAATTTCTCCCAGCCCTGTTTTTGGTGGCTCCCAGCCTCTTTTGCACGCACACTCAGCGTAGCGTTTAAAAGTAACACGCCTTGGTTTGCCCACGGACTTAAATCACCACTAGACGGAATAGGAAGTTTCATATCGGTTTCTAATTCCTTAAAAATATTTTTTAGAGACGGAGGATGCGGCATTCCTTCATTCACAGAAAAACACAAACCGTTGGCCTGCCCTTCGCCATGGTAGGGATCCTGACCGATGATGACAACCTTAACGGCTTCAAACGCACAACTGTCGAAGGCATTAAAAATCTGATTAAAAGGGGGATAACACGGATGCAATCCATATTCGGCATGTACAAAAACATCCAATTTCTCGAAGTAAGGTTTCTTAAATTCTGGTTCTAAATGGGGACGCCAAGTCCCGCAGAGTTGTAACATAAAATAGGGCTTAAAAATTAAGACTTAGAGAACAAATTTAAGCTATATATTTTAAACATTAATACCTACATTTGTGACGACTTATGCACGAACGCTATGATTAATATTTCCAAGAAAACATTGCAGGATTTAGAATTTGAATCCGTAATTCAACAGGTGGCAACTCACAATGTTACAAGCTTGGGTAAAATTGAAATTCTCGCAACGCTGCCTTTTTCAAAAAGAGACGATGTGATTGAAGCGCTTCAACTCACCAACGAATTTGTATCTTCTTTTGATAATGAAAATCGAATTCCCAACCACGGGTTTGATGCGATCACCGCAGAATTAAAGTTGATTCGGATTGAAAATAATTATTTAGAAATAGACGGATTTCGAAAGATCGCAAGCATCTGTGTGACCACAAATATCTTATTGAAATTCTTCAAGAAATTTCATGAATACTATCCACTTTTACACAAAGTTTCTTTACAATTAGATTCCAATAAAGAGATCCCAGAAGCCATTAATAGCGTGGTTGATAAATTTGGAGAAATTCGCAACGATGCTTCTGATACGTTGTACGGATTACGCAAATCGATTCAAGCGGTTCGTATAAAAATAAATACCAGTTTTAATTCCGCTTTGAGCACCTATAACAGTCTGGATTATTTAGATGACATCCGGGAAACGGTGATGGAAAATCGCCGTGTATTGGCCGTCAAAGCCATGTATCGTCGCAAGGTAAAAGGCAGTATTTTGGGGGCTAGTAAAACAGGCAGCATTGTCTATATTGAACCGGATACCACACAACAACACCAACGCGATCTTAATAATTTAGCCTTTGAGGAAACCGAAGAAATCAAACGAATTTTACTCGAGCTCACCAGTTTCATAAGTGGTTACGGACCCCTGCTAGAAGCCTACCAGTTGTTTTTGACAAAATTAGATGTCATCTATGCCAAAGCAAAATATGCCAAGGTGATTGATGCCATCCTTCCAGAAGTTACGGAACATCAAGAAATTGAGCTTGTGGACGCTTACCACCCATTGCTGTTGGTGGCAAATAAAAATGAAGGAATTACCACCTTTCCGCAAACGATTACCATGACCACTGAAAGTCGGATCATCGTAATTTCAGGACCCAATGCAGGTGGGAAAAGTATCACGCTTAAAACGGTTGGACTGCTTCAAATCATGGTGCAATCTGGCATGTTGATTCCTGTACATGAACGTTCTAAACTGTGTTTGTTTGATTCAATTTTAAGTGATATTGGTGACAATCAATCCATTGAAAATCATTTAAGTACGTATAGCTACCGTCTGAAACAAATGAATTATTTTTTAAAGAAGTGTAACAAGCATACGCTCTTTTTAATTGATGAATTTGGAACGGGAAGTGATCCTGAATTGGGAGGTGCTTTGGCAGAAACTTTTTTGGAAGTGTTTTATGAGCGTGAAGCATTTGGCATCATCACGACGCATTATAGTAATTTAAAATTATTGGCCAACGAACTGCCACACATTCAGAATGCAAATATGTTGTTTGATGAAAAGACCTTACTTCCGTTGTATAAATTGGTGATTGGGCAAGCCGGAAGTTCTTTTACTTTTGAAGTGGCTCAGAAAAACGGCATTCCTTTCAGTTTGATCAATCGGTCTAAAAAGAAGATTGAACGTGGCAAAATACGGTTTGATAAAACCATTGCGAAGCTTCAAAAAGAACGAGCGAAACTTGAAAAAACCGAACGGGCACTCAAACAAAATGAGATTAAAAAGAGTTTAGAAGCCGATAAATTAGAGACGACGAATGCCAAGGCAAAGAAAAAACTGCAAAGCTATCAAGAACTTTTTGACAGCAATCAGCGTTTGGTATATTTAGGGCAAAAAATCAGTGATTTGGGCGAACGCTATTTCGAGAACAATGGGAAGCGTGAATTGATGAACGAACTTTTTAAATTGGTGCAGATTGACAATTCGAAACGTCAGAAAATAAGCCTCAAACAAAAGAAGATTCTTTTGACAAAAGAGATTGAGTTGAAGAAAGAAGTCAATCAAAAAGTTGCAGTGATTCGCCAACAAAAAAAGCAGCAAAAAGAAAAAGCAGCATTGATTCCACCAAAGCCGAAACGTACCTTGAAAATTGGAGACCAAGTCCGATTGGAAGATGGCCGCGCGGTGGGTACGATTGATAAACTTGAGAAAAACAAAGCGGTGGTCAATTATGGACTTTTCACAACCAATGTGAGTGTGGACCGCCTTGAATATGTGAATTCTAAAAAATAATGCAAAAAATTGTTTTCTTTGATGGCGTTTGTAACCTCTGTAATCGCAGTGTGGATTTCCTCATAAAACAAGACAAAAAAGGCGTTTTAAAATTTGCATCCTTACAAAGTGATTTTGCGAAGTCCTTTCTGCCTGAAGACTTAGTAAACAGTGCGGATTTAGACAGCATCGTCTTTTCGGATGGGAAAAAATTCTATACAAAAAGCAGTGCTGTTTTAGAAATTTGTAAATCTTTAGGAGGCGGCTTTCACTTTTTTAGAATAGGGTACCTCCTACCGCCGTTTCTTAGAAATGCCCTTTATACGTTGATAGCAAATAACCGCTACAAATGGTTTGGGAAAAAGAATCAATGTATGATTCCGACAGCAGATTTAAAAGAACGATTTTTAAATTGATGGTATTGAACACCCGAATGTTAAAACCCAACTCCCTTTAACTACAATTAAATTATTTTTACTACATTTAACCCAGACTTAGACCTCAAATCTGATTCTTCATTTTAACCAATTCAACTTTTTAGTAAGATATTAGAGTACTGTGAATGACACAGCGGTGTGCGGGTATGTGTTGTTTTTAAAAAGTTAATTGAGCAGCATAGTAGTTGAATTAATTCCTATAAACTCAAGTTTATGAATACAAAAAATGAAAAATGATAAACGAGAAGAAAAGTTCCTATTATCCAGAAATAGAGACGTATAAACAGGAAGATTGTTCTTCATATAACCAGTTAGCAAAAATTAAGAACAAAAATGAACACTGAATTTCAAATAAGGGAAAATGGATTTGCTGAAATAAAAAAAGCAATGATTATCAAAACTATTCCAATTGTAATTTTAGCAGCAGGAACAGGATTATCAATTAGTTATTTTAACACAAATGTACAATCAAATGATGTGAATGTATTACCATTTGTAATACCAATAATTATTGGGGCATTAGCTTTTGGTTTATTTAAAGGAATTAATAGACAAAAAGGACTGTTTGAAAGTTACAAACTGATCATAAATGAAAACGAAATCATTAGAGAACAAAACAATACTCAAACTATTTCTATTCCTCATAATGAAATAAAATCTATAATTCGGAACCCTAAAGGGATATTAACAATTGTTGGAAATTCAAATACTGAGATTATAGGAGTTCCTTTTCAAATAAACAATTCAGAAAAACTTGAACAAATATTATCTCAAATTAAACCTATAACATATTCTGACAAAAAACCTCTCGCTGAAAAGTATAAAGGATTATTAAATCTTTTAATGCTTGGCTTAATGGCTTCTGTTTATATTTCAAAAGACAAATTAGTTGTAGGCATAACCGGAACAATTTTAATTTTAATTTTGAGCTATTCTTTTTATGAAGGCCGAAGAAATAAAAACATTGACAAGAAAACTAAAAATGGAATGTGGTGGCTAATACTTGTTCTATTATCAGTAATTGGAAATATGTACTTTAAGTTGACTGGAAAAATATAAATCTGGTGCTAACAAAGGTAACCGTTATGTTTCATACCGAAAAAATCCAACCGCACAAATTGTACATTTGGTTTTTGCCAACACACAAGCCAACCCTAAAAAACCAAAAGAGCAACTTCTTGCCAACACTCTACTAAACAGAATACTTACACTTATATCAAAATAATATGAGTATATCTAAAAACATTAATTACTTTAGTGGCTCAAAAAACAACATCCATAATGAACAGAATTAAGGAAGTTTTAGAAGAAAAAGGAATAAAACAAGTTTGGTTAGCTGAAAAATTAGGAAGGAGCTGCAATATGGTAAATGCTTATGCTCAAAATAGACAACAACCGAGAATTGAAGTTCTTTATAAAATAGCTAAATTACTAAATGTTGATGCTAGAGATTTATTAACAGATGGACTAAAAAGCCATATATAACAGATTAATAGCTGAATTCTATGGAAGAAAATAACTCACAAATCATCATTTACCAAACCGAAAGCGGAAAAACGAAATTAGATGTTCGTTTTCAAGATGAAACTGTTTGGTTAACGCAAAAGTTAATGGCAGAGTTGTTCCAAACATCCGTTCCTAATATCAATATACACCTCAAAAACATTTTTGAAGAAGGTGAATTAGAAGAAAATCGAACTATTAAGGATTTCTTAATAGTTCAAAAAGAAGGAAGTAGAGAAGTAAAAAGAAAGCAAGTTTTTTACAACCTTGATGCCATTATTTCAGTTGGTTATCGCATAAAATCAAATGTAGCGACTAAGTTTAGACAATGGGCAACTGGGCAACTAAGAGAGTACATAGTAAAAGGATTTGTATTGGATGATGAACGCTTAAAAAACCCAGATTTACCTTTCGATTATTTTGAAGAATTGGAAAAACGAATACAAGATATTCGAACTTCCGAAAAACGTTTTTACAGAAAGATAACTGACATCTATGCAACAAGTGTAGATTATGACCCAACTTTAGAAATTAGTATTAGCTTTTTTAAAACTGTACAGAACAAATTACATTGGGCTATTACTGGACAAACAGCTGCTGAATTAATTACTGGAAGAGCGGACAGTTCTAAAGAAAATATGGGATTAACTACTTGGAGAGGTAGTAATATTAGAAAAACAGATGTTTCAATAGCTAAGAATTACCTAAAAAAGGAAGAGTTATCTGCCTTAAACAACTTGGTTGAACAATACTTAATTTTTGCACAAGGTCAAGCTCAACGGAGAGTTCCAATGTATATGAACACTTGGATTGAAAAACTAAATGGTTTCTTGACGCTAAACGACCGAGAAATTCTTAATAATGCAGGAAGTATCTCTCACGAAATTGGAAAAGAAAACGCAGAACAAGAATACCTGAAATTTAGAGAGAATAAACAAAAAACCATTTCAGAAGGAGACTTTGAAAAAGCTATAAAAAAAATAGAGAATAAGAAACGGAAATAATACCAACGCTATCAGCAGAACGGAAAATAAAGTACGAAAACGCAACAAAATGTAAACGTAATTGCGGGTTTTGGGATAAATTTAAAGTTAGTATCTTTGTACAAAGTCTAGTGATTTATTGAAAAATAAACGCCTTTAAAACAAGCAACTAACCATATACAAATACGTTACTTTCGTAAATAGAATATTAGTGATATAGATATTCAATTAGAAAAATTTAAATTAATGAAATGGCTGATAAATCTTAAATTAATTCCTCCACATTTTCAGACTGGGCAGATGGTATATCTGACACGGAAAAACTATTGATTAATGCGGGCTTGAAAAACCTTGAAGAAGGGAACACCTTTACTCATAAGCAGGTCATGAAAGAAATTAAGGACGTTTACGATATGTAGAGCAAACTAAGAATGTTAAAACCCAACTCCCTTTAACTACAATTAAATTATTTTTACTACATTTATCCTAGACTTAGACCTCAAATCTGATTCTTCATTTTAACCAATTCAACTTTTTAGTAAGATATTAGAGTACTGTGAATGACACAGGGGTTTACGTGTATGCATATGCAGTAGTTTCAACAAAAAGTAGAACAATTTAATTCTAATAAAAATGAACAAAAAGATCACAAACTGGACAAAAGAAGAACTTAAAGTGTACATACTTATTTATTGTGCAAATGCAGATTTTTCAGAATCAAAATTTGAAGTGGATTTTATAAAGTCAAAAATAAAAACTAATAACTTTGAGAAAATTCATGCAGAATTTGAAGAAGACAATGATTATCAAAGTATCCAAAAAATTCAATTATCCGTTGAAGAACATGGATATACAAATGATGAAAAAAATCGACTGTTTGGAGAAATAAAAGAACTCTTTTTAAGTGACAAGAAATATGATGTTTTGGAACGAAATCTATACTTAGGATTGAGTCAAATTCTCAAATAATCATGTTACTATTTACCCCACACGAAAGGATTCGTTCCTTTACTTTGTATTAAGGTATTTTATTATCTTTAAAGAGAAAAGTAAAGGTGAACTAAGATTCGTGCAAGTTCATTAAGGCGATAGCGGGGGAAAAGAAAGCACTAACGAACAAAAGAATGAAATAAAAGCTCAATATGGAAAAGCATCCACAAACGCTATTAAAGAATGTATTTGGTTACGATAAATTTCGACCTTTGCAACAAGAAATTATTGACCGCACTCTAGTCGGAAAAGACAGCTTTGTACTGATGCCAACCGGTGGAGGGAAATCGATGTGTTTTCAGATTCCAGCCTTGTGTTTTGATGGAATTACAATTGTGGTTTCACCCCTTATTTCTTTGATGAAAGATCAGGTTCAGGCATTAGAATCAAACGGAATAAAAGCAGACTTTTTTAATAGTTCTATTTCTCCACAAGCCGAAAATGACGTTATTTCTCGAGCTACAAAAGGCGAAATTCAGTTGCTTTATTTATCGCCAGAGAAATTGATTTCGGTGAGTAATACTTGGCTGAAAAAATTGAATATAAAATTGGTAGCTATTGATGAAGCACATTGTGTAAGCATGTGGGGACACGATTTTAGACCAGAATATACTCAGCTAAAAGTGTTTAGAAATTCCTTGCCAGAAGTTCCATTTATGGCTTTAACTGCTACTGCAGATAAGTCGGCTAGAACGGATATTGAAGAACAATTAGGGTTGAAAGACTCCAAATTATTTATTTCTTCTTTTGATAGAAAAAACCTAAGTATTGAAGTAAGAGGACAAGTTCCTAAACAGAAAAAATTGCAAGAAATTGAGCAGTTTGTGGAACGAAAAAAGAATGAAAGTGGAATCATTTATTGCCTAAGCAGAAAGAATACTGAAGAAGTAGCCAATTATTTGAAAGAGGATGGACATTCAGTAGCGTTCTATCATGCGGGAATGAATCCTGAGGAAAGAGAACAAGTGCAAACGAAATTTATAAATGACGACACCAAAATAATTGTGGCTACGATTGCTTTTGGAATGGGAATTGACAAATCGAATGTACGTTGGGTGATTCATTATAATTTACCAAAAAACTTAGAAGGATATTACCAAGAAATTGGAAGGGCTGGTCGTGACGGGCTACCTTCTGAAACGAGGTTGTATTATAACATGAAGGATTTTGTATTGTACAGTCAGTTTGCGGATAATGGTGCAAATTCAACTATGCAAAAGGAAAAATTGAGCCGAATGTTGCAATTTGCTGAGGCAAAATCGTGCAGGAGAAAAATACTGCTTTCTTATTTTGGAGAACATTTAACCAATGCTTGCGGAAATTGTGACGTTTGTGACAATCCTCCCAAGGACTTTGACGGTACTTTGTTGGCTCAGAAAGCGCTTTCTGGAATTGCCAGAATGAAAGAGAAGGAAGGTATTACGATGTTAATAAATGTATTGAGAGGCTCCAATAATGCTGAGGTATATGCGGGAGGTTATTTCCAACTCAAAACCTATGGAGTAGGGAGTGATGTAAGTTTTTTTGATTGGCGAGATTACATCATTCAATTGGCAAATCAAGGATTGATTGAGATTATGTATAGTGAAGGTTCTGCATTAAAGATTTCACCAATTGGATGGAAAGTTCTAAGAGGTGAACAGTCCATAAAATTGACGTTACCAATAATTGCTAAAGAGAAAAAAAGAAGGGAACCAAAGTTCATGAAAATGACAGACGAGGGAGAAGTGAACATGGAGTTATTTACTGAATTAAAGAAATTGAGGTATTCCATTTCCAGAGAAGAAAATGTGCCAGCTTACATTATTTTTAATGATAAATCATTGAAAGCAATGGCAAGTGATTTACCTATTACAGAAAATCAGTTTTTGGCAATTTCTGGAGTAGGAATGAATAAAATGAAAAAGTACGGAGAAAAATTTATGAAGGTGATTAGGAAGTTTTAAAACTGTGGGAAAACAAAAAAAAGTTTTTAAAAAACCCGCTGTCGCGGACTTGTAGCCCGTGCAACACAAACAAAATATAAGCTTCACTCCTACCGCCCAAAATCGAAGATTCGAAGAAGTCAATCTTTAGTGTTGTATATAAAAAGACATACTATTTCACCTCCTCCAAATGGTCATCCCATTCTTTAGATTTTGGCTTATGAAGCTTGCCTTCAAACTTGGCCACTATCATAGAAACCGTCGCATCGCCTGTGACATTTACCATGGTACGGCACATATCTAAGGGGCGGTCCACTGCAAAAATAAGCGCCAATCCAATGGCTAACTTATCCGCTGGAAAGCCAACCGATTCTAAAACAATCACCAACATCACCATCCCTGCTCCTGGGACAGCTGCACTTCCTATAGACGCTAAAAGCGCTGTGAGAACAATCATTAATTGATCTGTAAACGTCAAGTCAAAATCCAAGGCTTGGGCTATAAACACAGCCGCTACTGCTTGGTATAAACTGGTTCCATCCATATTTATGGTGGCTCCTACGGGCAATACAAAACTAGACACTTCTTTATCCACACCGAGGTGTTCTTCCACACGTTCCATGGTGACGGGTAAGGTCGCCGCACTACTACTGGTTGAAAATGCTAATAACTGTGCTGGGCTGATTTGTTTCAAAAACCATAATGGATTTCTTTTGGTAATCACCGACACCAATACAAGGTAAAAGCAAACCATCAAAAATAGACCACCTACAACCACTCCCGAATAAAATAAAAGGGCATATAACAGCTCGGGATCTCCAGAAGACACCACCACATTGGCCAACAATGCAAACACCGCAAATGGTGCGGTCAGCATGATTAAATCCACCATTTTTAGGACGACATCATTCAAAGAATCAAAGAAATCTTTGAGGGGTTTCGCACTTTTTTCGCCTACTAACAAGAGAGAAATCCCTAAAAACATCGCTAAGAAAATGACTTGCAACATCAGTTTATTATTACTCAGAGCAGAAAAGGCATTGTCCGGTACCATATCTACCAGAAAATCCAAAGGACGACTGGCTTGTTGGCGACTTGCTTCTGCAATTTTTCCTTGCACACTGCTGTTGTCCGCATAGGTTTCAGTCAATTTCGAAATGGTTTCAGCAGAAACGCCGTCACCAGGATTTAGTGTATTCACCAAAATCAATCCAATACTAATAGCGATCACTGTGGTGAGTACATAGATTATAATGGTTTTAAGTCCAATAGACGCAAATTTTGAAATGTCTTTTAAATCTGAAATCCCTTTAATCAGCGAAGCTAAAATAAGCGGCACCGCAATTAATTTTAAGAGTTTTACAAAAATCGTCCCAATGGGTTTGATCCAACTAGCCACAAAATCAGCACCGCCTACTTCGAGCATTATAAAACCAAAGGTCACACCTGACAGCATGCCAATTAATATTTTCCAATGTAGTGCAAGTGATTTCATATGGGTGTTTTTTATATTTTAAGCTTTACTAAGCCGATTTAACAGCATAAAGTCGGCAATAACCAAGGCAGCCATGGCTTCGACAATTGGCACCGCACGCGGTACTACACAGGGGTCATGACGACCTTTTCCGTGCATTTCAACTACATTACCATCCTTGTCAATGGTATCTTGGGCTTGCATAATAGTTGCAACCGGTTTGAAAGCCACGTCAAAATAGATGTCCATCCCGTTACTGATGCCACCTTGAATGCCGCCAGATAAATTTGTTTTGGTAGAGCCATCAGCATTAAAGGCATCGTTGTGCTCACTCCCTTTGAGTTGTGTGCCTTCAAATCCACTGCCATATTGAAATCCTTTCACCGCATTAATGGAAAGCATCGCTTTTCCTAACTGTGCATGCAAACGGTCAAAAACAGGTTCGCCCAAGCCTACGGGTACATTTTTTATTACACAAGAAATCACGCCTCCAATGGTATCCCCTTCTTTACGAATGGCTTTTATTTTGGAAATCATTTCTGCAGCCACTTCCGTATCTGGACAACGTACGTCGTTTGTTTCAGCATTGGCTAAATCTAAATCTTTATAAGATTTGTTAAGTGCTATGTCTCCAACAGAAGACGTATATGCGTTGATTTCAATCGTTTTAAGAAATTGTTTTGCAATGGCTCCTGCCACCACACGACAGGCTGTTTCTCGTGCCGAACTGCGTCCACCGCCTCTATAATCGCGTTGACCGTATTTTTCAGTATAGGTGTAATCGGCATGACTCGGACGAAATACATCTTTTATATGTGTATAATCATTTGATTTTTGATTGGCATTTTCAATGATAAATCCAATAGGTGTTCCAGTAGTGATCCCTTCAAAAATTCCGGATAAAAACTTAACGGTATCCGGTTCTTTTCGTTGGGTCACAATGTTGGATTGTCCGGGTTTACGGCGATCCATTTCAAGCTGAATCGCTTCAAAATCAATGGTAATTCCCGCAGGGCATCCATCAATCACACCACCAATAGCAGTTCCATGAGATTCCCCAAAAGTTGTCAGTTTAAAAATCGATCCAAATGCATTCCCTGCCATATACTAGTTCTTAAGTCTTTAGATTGTAAAAGTAATTGTATTATTATAAAAACAAAAATTCCAACGCTACTAAGTGCCGAATCTTTTTATGAATTAAATTGAAATGCAGTTTTGAAGTGCTTCTTCATAAATAGCTTCGTAAAAAGGAACAATTTTGTGAATATCAAATTTAGTTGCCGTGGCTTGTGCTCCTTTTTTAAAGGTATTTAAAACGGTGTCGTCTTTAAGAATCTTTAGCGCGTTTTGAGCCATTTCATCAATAGCACCTACCGGGCTTAAAAATCCGGATACTCCTTGAATGTTCACTTCTGGAATGCCTCCAGAATTACTTGAAATCACAGGAACTCCAGAAGCCATGGCTTCTAATGCTGCCAATCCAAAACTCTCCGTTTGTGAGGGTAATAAAAATAAATCACTAAAACATAAAATTTTATCCACCTCGCTACTGTTGCCTAAAAACACAACTTTATCTTCTATTTTGTACGTTTCACAAAGCAGTTCGGCTTCCTTCCGCTCAGGCCCCTCGCCTACCATCATTAATTTTGCAGGAAGTTCTTTTTGAATTCTATAGAAAATTTCAATCACATCTGCAATGCGTTTGACAGGTCTAAAATTACTCACATGGGTAATCACGCGTTCCTCAGGAAGTGCCAAAAGATCCCGGTCACAGTCTTTATAAGTGTTTTTATATTTATCTATATCGATAAAATTCGGAACCACTTTAATCTCTTTTTTAGTATTAAATAAACGTTGAGTATCTTCTTTTAAATTTTGAGATACAGAGGTCACAGCATCTGATTTATTAATACTAAACGTTACCGCTGTTTTATAAAAAGGGTGACTTCCAACTAAGGTAATATCGGTTCCGTGTAAAGTGGTAACAATTGGGACATCAATCCCTTCTTCGTGAAGCATTTTTTTGGCCATATAAGCCGCATACGCATGCGGAATGGCGTAGTGCACGTGCAAAACATCAATTTTATGAACTTTGACCATATCTACCAGTTTACTTGATAATGCCAACTCATACGGCTGGTAATGAAACAAAGGGTATTCTGGCACGTTGACTTCGTGAAAATGTACATTGGAACTCAATAATTCCAAGCGCACAGGTTGGCTGTACGTAATGAAATGTATCTCATGTCCTTTACGAGATAGTTCTAAGCCCAATTCGGTTGCCAGAACGCCACTTCCTCC
>Ga0209199_1003459_pt1 | contig 15659 bp, 12 predicted proteins | sample COGITO_mtgs_1105_7_FD_184805 | JGI IMG/M metagenome (GOLD analysis project Ga0209199, IMG submission 184805) | Pelagic marine microbial communities from North Sea - COGITO_mtgs_110523 (SPAdes) (version 2) | ecosystem: Environmental > Aquatic > Marine > Epipelagic ...
AAATTGAAGACCTCGCCAGTAACTATAAAAAATACTTTTTAAAAAAGAAAAGTGTTCTCAAATCAAAAGCATATGAATTGGTCGTCTATGATGGACTCACAGCGAGTCAGGTCTTAATCCATTTAGAAGCACAAGGCATTTCTAATGTGCAATTAACCAAAACAGAATACTCAAAAACCGAAGCCTTAAAACTAATTTTACGCTCAAAAGCAATACTAAAAGCGAAGGCACAAGCCAATGCATTGGTCACGCCCCTAGAACAGCAGCTTGGAAAAGCAATTTTTATCTCAGATAAGTATTACACTAATTCTTACAACCCAAGAAATGGACAATTGAGGATGGCGTATGCTGTTGACATGAAATTAGAAGCCCCTATTGATATCGAGTTTTCGGGTATTAAAATTGAAAGTGAAGTTATAGTAAAATTTTCAATTAACTAAGCGAACTATGGCCTCAAAGAATATCATTTTTATACAATACTACAAAACTACTATTGGAGAGTTAATCATTGGTTGTTTTGGAAATCAGATTTGTGTGTTAGATTTTAAATACCGAAAAATGCGATCCCGTGTTGACAATCGATTACAAACAGGTTTAAACGCTGTATATCTTGAAAAAGAAACGCCGCTTTTAAGAACCGCTCGGTTGCAAATTAAAGCCTACTTAAATGGAACACGAGACGAGTTTACATTGCCTATTAAAATGGTAGGAACTCCATTTCAAGTAAGTGTTTGGAACGCTTTGAAAACCATCCCTTATGGAACCACAATGTCCTATTTAGAATTAGCACAACAAATTGGAGATGAAAAAGCCATAAGAGCCGTTGCCGCTGCTAATGGTGCCAATGCACTCGCGCTTATAATTCCGTGTCATAGAGTGATTGGATCCAACAATAAATTAGTGGGCTATGCGGGGGGATTGCAAGTTAAAATAAGGTTGCTACAATTAGAACTCGCGCATACTGAAAACTCGAATGAATTACCCTTTGATCTTACTGAATAAGTTGAGTGTTAAACAAACCGACTGTGCCAGCTTTCAGAAGCAGGGACTTCCCAAAACTCTAAGTATTCTGCCTTAGAATTTACAAGATTATTAAATACAATTGTGTTTTTAGAAACGGCTTTATCTTTTGCCATTTTTTTGAAATCGGTCAGAGTTTTATAAGCCACGTACTCCCCTTGTTTGTAGGACACATTCATCTTATCCATCAAATCAACCTTATAGGCAGTTTCAAGTTCCTGAATGAACTTCACAGAGGCATCGATAGAACAACCGGTTGCGGCATTCATTTCTTGATCCAAAGCAATGACAATAAAGCGTTTGTATTTGATCTCAAATCCCGATTGTAAGTCGGCACCATGCGCTGTCCAACCTTCTAAAAACGTGGTTAATTTTTCAGAGACTTCTTCTAATTCAGAATCAGAGAAAGAACGATTGCATTGGTAGATCCAAATACGAGCGGTTTCAGGAAGGGTATCAAAATTAACAAGCATTTGTTTAAAGTATATGTTGGTTTATAAATCTTGAGCGTTTGCGATCAGTTCAGCCACATCCATGACTTCAATCTGACCTTCAGCCTTATTCTTAACACCATCGGTCATCATCGTATTACAAAACGGACAACCAGCAGAAATGATATCGGGTTTGACGTCCATAGCCTGCTCCGTTCGTTCAATGTTGACTTCTTTGTCGCCTGGTTCAGCATCTTTAAACATCTGAGCGCCTCCAGCACCGCAACACAGTCCTTTTTTACGGCAGTTTTTCATCTCCACCAATTCAGCATCTAACTTTTTAATCAAGTCACGAGGGGCTTCATACACATCATTTCCACGACCTAAATAACAAGGGTCGTGAAATGTAATGCGCTTGCCTTTAAACTTTCCACCTTCAATGGTCAAACGGCCTTCATCTAACAAACTCTTCAAAAATTGTGTGTGGTGCATTACTTGATAATCACCTCCTAAAGAAGGGTATTCATTTTTGAGTGTATTAAAACAATGGGGGCAGGCGGTCACAATTTTTTTTACCTCATAGGCATTCAATACTTCAATGTTGGTCACTGCTTGCATTTGAAATAAAAATTCGTTCCCGGCGCGTTTGGCGGGATCACCTGTACAGCTTTCTTCAGTACCCAAAACCGCAAATTCAACTTCTGCCTTGTGTAATAATTTCACAAAAGCTTTGGTTATTTTTTTGGCACGGTCGTCAAAACTACCCGCACAACCTACCCAAAATAAAACTTCGGGTTGCTTACCTTGAGCCGTAAATTCGGCCATTGTAGGGACTTTTAATACATCGCTCATTTTCTAAATATTAATCATGTTGACCATCGTCAAAAACTTCGATCGTTACTTCTTTTTCTACTAAATCGGTAAATTTCCCATTATAACGTGTTGCTTTTACTAAGTGGTTATCAATCCAATGGTAATTTCCACCTCTTGGTTTGCCCATTAAAAGGCTGTGATAATTAAAGCCGTGTTGTTTCAACCAATTTTGAGTCACTTCTCTGTGCGATTCAGTTCGAGATGTGAAAAAGCAAATCATGTGTCCTTCTTCATACCAACCATTACACGTCTTTAAAGCGTCTAAAAAAGGCAAGCAAGTTGCCATGCGTTCTGGTTCTTCATTGGGAACATCTTCGGTGATGGTTCCGTCAATGTCTATTAAATAATTTTTTACACCTCCTGGAAGCACTGGGCTTATCAGTTCACCAGCTTCTACTTTTTCGTGTAATAATTTGTCTGCTTCTTCTCTTTTCATGTGTTTATTTTATTGATTTTTAAAGGTTACATGCTGCCTGCCGCAGGCAGGTTCGCTATTAGTCATTTCCATGGGTGATAATAATTTTAGCATGCTCGTTTCATAATAAATTTTAATTGATATTTTTTTACTCGTTTTTCCAGTTTAATCGATCCATTTGGTTGTAAGGCCAAGGAGCACCATTGTTTTCAATATTAGACATCATGGTGTTTAACTCCATTGGAGCCGCACTTTGTTCCATGACCAAATAGCGACGCATTTCAAGAATTATTGAAAGGGGGTCGATACTTATGGGGCAGGCTTCTACACAAGCGTTACAGCTGGTACAGGCCCACAATTCTTCGTTTGTGATATAATCTCCTAAAAGTTGTTTGCCATCGGGGATGAATTCGCCATTATTGGCGTCTATATTATGGCCTACTTCTACCAAACGATCCCGTGTGTCCATCATGATTTTTCTGGGGGATAATTTTTTTCCTGTTTGGTTGGCTGGGCATTCGCTTGTGCAGCGTCCGCATTCTGTACAGGTGTAGGCATTTAAAAGTTGTATCTTATTTAAGTCTTGAACATCGCTCGCTCCAAATTTATCGGGAACAGAACCATCATCATCTGTGGCGGCAAAAGGATCGATATTTGGATCCATCATTAACTTCACCTCGTTAGTTACGGCTTCTAAATTGTTAAATTGACCTTTCGGTTTAACGCTGCCAAAATAGGTGTTTGGAAAGGCTAGTAAGATGTGTAAATGTTTGGAGTAATATAAATAATTTAAGAAAATCAAGATTCCTACAATGTGCATCCACCAGGCAACACGTTCAATTAAATGAACATTGTACCCTTCAAAAAGGGGAGCGAAAAATTGACTGATCACATTCCCAGAATTCATGGATTGAAATTCTACATCCGTCGCATTCATGAGGATAAACAAACCCATTAATACAATCTCAAAATAGAGAATTAAGTTTCCATCTAGCTTAGGCCAACCTTTCATTTCAGAGTTCAAGAAGCGTTTGATTTTTACCACATTTCTTCGAAACCAAAAGATGACGACGGCTACAAAGACCAGTGTTGCTAGAATTTCAAAAGTCCCGATCAATACACCATAAAGACTTCCAATTCCTGATAAGATGCGATGGGTTCCAAACAAACCATCTATGATGATTTCTAAGACTTCAATGTTTATAATTACAAATCCTACATAAACGATAATATGAAGAATTCCAGCAATCGGACGGCGCACCATTTTACTTTGTCCGAGTGCGATTCGTGCCATGTTTTTCCAACGAATTTTAGAATCGCCACTCAGATCTACATCTTTTCCAAGGAAGATATTGCGTTTTAGTTTGCTTATGTTTCGAGCAAAAAAACCAATACCTAAAAAAAGGATAATTGCAAAAATGATATTTGGCAAAAAATTCATTTGGTTAATCTTTGTTATTTTTTATTGTTTGTTTCGTTCCCTTCAGAATCGTATTGTTTGGCTTTTTTCCCAAATAGAGAAAAATGCACATAACGCTTCGGGTTTAACTTCATATCTTCTAAAAGTTCTTCCAATTGTTTGGTAGCGCCTTCAAGATTGTTATAGACTGCGTCATCTTTCATGAGCTTTCCAACAGAGCCTTCTCCATTTTCGATACTGCTCAATAATTGATTAAAACTAGAGATCGTAGATTTTAAATTTGCCATAATGGTATCTAAATCAGCCGCTGCCAATGAAGTACTCAGGGTTGTTAAATCCTCTGATATTTTATTAAAATTAGTGATGGTCTCTCCAATGGCCGATGAATTGTCAACTACTAAACCGTTCAAGGATTCAGATGTGGCTTTAAAAGAAGCAATCGTTATGCTCAATTCGGCGATGCTTGATTTGATATTAGTTTTGGTTTGTGTATCAAAAAGAGTGTTGAGATTGATCAATAAAGAATCTGCACTGACCATCATAGTTTCCATTTTTTCTTGCAAAGGTGTCAACCGTTGGTTGACCAAATCCGTGAGTCCTGGTTTTACATCAGAGCTTAATATATCTCCTGATTCTATGGAACGCTCCCCATCAAAGGCTGGAATAATTGCAATGGCTTTCCCACCAATAAGACCCGCTTCGTAAAGTTGAGCTGTACTGTTTTTTGAGAATTCGAAGTCGCTGTCAATAAGCATATTAACGTTTAATTTTCCAGAGCGATCGTTTGTGAAATCTATCGATTGCACTTTCCCGATTTTATGACCATTAATGGTAACCGCGGCAGACGGTGCCAATCCTTCGACATTATCGTATACTGCAGTAATTTTTTTAGAATTATCAAGTATATTTTCCCCTTTTAAATAGTAAAAAATAAAGATGAAAAGTAATATTCCTGAGATGACTAAAATAGCCGTTTTAATTTCTTTAGATAATTTCAATATGATAGTTTTTTCTTCTTACAAATTTATGAATAATATTGAAATAATAGGGTCTATTATTCCGTAGATTTTAAGGCGGATTTAACTGCTATCTTTTTACCGTTTTTATAGGCTACAACATAAGCACTTTTATATCCTTTGGTGATTGCTTCATTTTTTAACATAAGAACTGCCTCATAACTTGAAGTCTTGCCGTAAAAGTAACGATAAACTTTTTTCGACTTGGTTCTTGAAATAGGGTTTAATCCTTTAAAATTATATGATTTGGTGGCTAATTTTTTAGAGCCCGCCGCAATTTGAACTTTAAATATTATGGATGTATCAATAGATGTAGGAATTTTATCAGGTATAACTGTTGTCAACGGAGGTTCAACCATCTCCTCTACCGATATTGCTGTATTTAAATTAGATTTATAATCTACGATAGCATCCGATATGCTTTTTGAAATATTGTTGTTTCCTGCCGCTGAATTGAGATAATCCCCTTCTTTTCTGTTGGTTATAAAGCCTGTTTCAATTAACACACTTGGCATATAAGTGTTGTGTAACACCCAAAAAACTGCTTGTTTGACGCCTCTGTTTTTGCGTTTCAATCTATTGGTAAAGTTGTCTTGAATGTTACGAGCCAACAGAATACTTTGATCTAGATAATCTTCTTGCATAAGTGTCAACCCGATGAGGGTTTCAGGGGAATTTGGATCAAAACCTTCATAGTTTGTTTCATAGTCATCTTCGTAGAAAATAACTTCATTTTCTTCTTTGGCGACTCTAAAATTAGAATCGTTTCTCCCAAGTCCCAAAACATAGGTTTCGGTACCATAAGCCTGAGAGCTATGCGCATTGCAATGCACGGAAACAAACAAATCAGCATCTGCTTTATTCGCGATTTTTGCACGTTGCCTTAATTCAATAAAGACATCTGTTGTTCGAGTATAGATGACTTTGATGTTTTTATGTTTTTTTAAATTTTCACCTATTTTTAACACCATTTTCAAAGCAATATCCTTTTCTTTATACCCGAATTTAGTGGGTCTCCCTGGATCTTTGCCCCCATGGCCTGCGTCTAAAACGACAATAAAAGGTTTGTTATTTGTTTGCGTGTTTCCTTTGAATATTCCGAAAAATATAAGGAAGACTAAGAAGAATTTTAGTTGCTTATGCATGTTGATTAATTTGCCTTTGAATCGAATGGTTAAAATATAAAAATCAAAAAAAAATATCCGTAACTTTGGTTTTTCAAAAATCGAGCCATTTAATACAAAAATACCCCTAAAAGCATTGAAAACAAGATTCTTTCAACTAGTTTTTATTTTAAGTTTTACAGTGTTTACTAACACTGTAGGCATGGCTCAGGATATTCCCAACCCAAAACCAACAACAGAAATCCCTGCATCTAAGAAGTTGGAAGTGAAAAATGATTCGATTCCTACTCAGGAAGTAAAACGCATTGAAACTGATTCTATTGTGAATGACAGTCTTACCAAACCAAAAAAATTACTTGAGGCTATTGTGACCTATAAGGCCAAAGACTATACTTCTGTCAATCAAAAAACACAACAAATATACCTTTACAACGAAGCTGAAATCCAATATAAAGACATGGATATAAAAGCGGGAGTGATTGTTATTGATTATGGAAAAGACATTGTGTATGCCGGACGTTTAAAAGATTCGATGGGGAATTATAGTCAACATCCTGTATTTAAACAAGGGAATGATGTTGTAGAACCCGATTCTATTGCTTTTAATATGAAAACAAAAAAAGCACTGATTTGGAATTCAAAAACAGAACAACAAGGTGGGCGTATTATTTCTGATTTGACCAAAAAAGAAAATGATTCTGTCTATTTTGTAAAGCGCGCTAAATTTACCACTTCAGAAAATTTAGAAAATCCAGAATATTATTTTTTATTACGAAAAGCGAAAATTGTGCCTGGCAAAAAAGTGGTTACAGGGCTTACTAATATGTTTATTGCAGACGTCCCCACCCCTATTGGACTGCCGTTTGCCTTTTTTCCACTCTCTCAAACACGAACTTCGGGGGTACTATTTCCTTCTTTTGGAGAACAAAGCGATCGCGGATATTTCCTTCAAAATGGGGGGTATTATTTTGCGATCAGTGATTATTTTGACCTCGCAGCGCTTGGGGACTATTATACGAACGGGAGTTATGGAATTCGCCTCGAAAGTAATTATGCCGTCCGCTATAAATTTAGAGGTTCTCTAAGTTTTCGATATGAAAACCTTATAAACAGTGAGCGTGGATTCCCTGATTACTCAAAAAGTACGATCTATAATTTACGATGGAATCAAAGTCAAGATTCAAAGTCAAGTCCAAATTCACGATTTTCTGCTTCTGTAAACTTAGGCTCTAGCACCTATTTTCAAGAATCTGTAAATCAGCTCAATTCTTCAAATTTTTTAAATAACTCTTTGTCATCCTCTGTTTCGTATTCCAAAACATTTCAAGGAGAACCTCAAGTAAATGTGAGCTTATCTGCAACCCACTCTCAAAACACAAACACAAAAGCCATCAACATGACCTTGCCAACATTTCAAGGGAGTATTGATAGGATTTACCCGTTTGCACCAAAAATTGGGAGTAAAAAAGGGGCTATTGATAATATTAATTTCCAATACAGTGTGCGAGGAGAAAATCGTATTCAAACGACAGATTCCTTATTTTTAACAGGAGCGATGTTTGATGAAGCAAAAGCGGGGTTTCAACACAGCATTCCTTTGACCACAAATTTTAAAGTTTTCAAACATTTTAGCATGAGCACCAGTGCTAATTATAAAGAAAATTGGACTTTTAATACGATTAACAAATCGTATGATACAGAAACAGAATCCGTGGTTACAACTCCTTTAAAAGGGTTTGATTCTTTCAGAACGTATAATTTTAGCACAAGTGTAGGAACCACCGTTTATGGAATGTTTGATTTTGGAGAAGATAAAAAAATACAGGCCATTCGGCATGTGATGCGGCCTTCCATAAGTTATAATATTAATCCCGCATTTGATAAATATTACGAAACATACGAAGTCATTAGTGCCGATGGCGTAACATCAGATCAGGTTGATTATACACGATTTGAAGGGTCCTTATTTGGAACTCCAGGAAAAGTCTATTCGAGTTCCGTTGGTTTATCTCTTAATAATAATTTGGAAGCAAAGGTTCGAGATAAGGATAGTACCGCCACGGAAGCTAAAAAAATATTTTTACTAAATTCTCTAAATTTCTCTACGAATTACAATGTTGCTGGCGACTCTTTAAACTGGAGTCCTGTAAGGGTTTCGGGGGGAACACAACTATTAGACAATAAATTGAGTTTGAATTTTGGAGCGACTTTAGATCCGTATGCCTTGGATAATAACAACACGAAGATTAACACTTTCAATATTGACAACGGTGGGAGTTTGTTCCGATTGTCCAGTGCAAACATGACCATGAGTTATAGTTTATCTAGCGATTCGTTTGAGGATAATGATTCCAACAATGATGCGGCGGCTAGGGATGAATCTATCCGAAGTGGCGGACGTGCGGATGATATGTTTGGTAAATCACAAGATTTTGCAACCCAACAGATAAATAACAGGGATACCTCCGAAGAGGTAGGCCCAACAGATCTTTACAACTACAAACTCCCTTGGAGTTTGCGACTTGCCTATGCCGTTAATTATAGCAACACGAGACGTCAGAGTGAGATTTCATCGCACTCACTGATGTTTTCTGGGGATATCGAACTGTCTCCACGTTGGAGTATTGGAGCCTCTTCTGGGTATGACCTTAAAAATAAGGGGTTTACGTATACTCAGTTGCGTTTTGAACGGGATTTAGAAAGCTGGCGAATGAATTTTTCTTGGATTCCATTTAGCAATCGAAGTTCGTGGAATTTCTTTATCGGAATTCGATCGAGTATATTGAAAGATATCAAATACGAAAAGCGAAAACAACCTGATAAGCAATTATAAATAAAGACACATGAAAACGATTATAACTACGAAAAAAGCACCACAACCTATTGGCCCTTACAGTCAAGCTATTTTAGTGGGAAATACGTTATATACTTCTGGGCAAATTGCATTGCATCCCAAAACAGGTGAATTGGTAATGGATTCTATCGAAGTAGAAACCACTCAGGTTATGAAAAACTTAAAGGCGGTTTTAGAAGCTGCAAATATGACTTTTGAAAATGTCATTAAGGCGTCTATATTTATATCAGATATGAATTCTTTCGGAGCGATTAATGCCGTTTATGCACAGTATTTTGACGAGGCTACCGCGCCTGCCAGAGAAACTGTGGAAGTGGCAAACTTACCGAAGTTTGTGAATGTAGAGATTAGTGTGATTGCTATAAAATAATTCCTTAAGAACTTTTGGCAATTTCTGCATGGTAATTTACCAAGCCTTCAATTGGTCGTCTTTCAAAATTACCAACTGTAAATCCATATTCTTGAGCCACTGCTTTGATTTCGTCTTGTGTAAAAAACGCAATAGAACCTGCAAAGTGAACAGGAACTGTTTTGATTTCTTCAGCGTATTGTAAAATCATATTTTCCACAAAAGCACGAAGCCCTTGCTTTATGACATTTTGAATATAGTCTGACTCTTTATTAAGGATCAAAAATTCAGCAAAAGTGGCTAAATATGCGTTAGGATTTGGCTTTTTGTAAAGCGCTTTTTTAATTGAATCTTCATTAACATCATACCGTGTTTCGAAAACGAGTTTCAAATCGTGAGGCATTTTATTAAAATAATAATCTCTTAGGAGTTTTCTTCCAAAATAATTACCAGAAGCATCGTCCATTATTGAATATCCCAGCGACGTCACTCTTTGATCTACTTTTTCACCATCGTAATAAGTACAGTTAGATCCCGTTCCTAAGATACAAACTACGGCAGGACGGTGTGCCACGCCAACGGTTGCATAAATAGCGGCATACGTATCTTCTTCGACCACAACTTCAGCATTTAAAAAAATAGATTCTAATACATCTTTGAGCATCTTGCTTGGTTTTTCAGTACCACAGCCAGCGCCATAAAAATAGACATGAGAAACTTTTAATTTATTGTCATAAATTTTAGCGTTTGCCTTGATGACATTAAATGCATCTGTATCAGAAATAATGGCTGGATTTAAACCTTTGGTACGTTGCTTTTCAAAAAGAGGCTCGCCTGTTTCTGAGTCAATTGCTATCCAATCACATTTTGTGGAACCACTGTCTATTATAAAAATCATATTCTAAATGTATAAAAAAAAATACTGTTAGCAAGTAACAGTATTTTTTTTGAGTTTATGTGAATTATAGTACGCTGATATAATGTGCTAAATCTACTAATTTAGCAGAATAACCATATTCATTATCATACCAAGAAATCAATTTAACAAAGTTATCATTTAACCCCATACTTGCGTTGGCATCAAATGTACTTGTCTTTGTTTCCGATACAAAATCTTGAGATACAACACCTTCTTCAGTGTACCCTAAGATTCCTTTTAATTCATTTTCTGAAGCATGCTTGATTGCTGCTTTCACGTCTTCAAAAGAAGCTCCTTTTTCTAAACGACATGTTAAATCAACAACCGATACATCTACCGTTGGAACTCTAAAAGCCATTCCTGTTAATTTACCGTTCAGTTCTGGAATTACTTTTCCAACTGCTTTTGCAGCTCCTGTAGAAGCTGGTACAATATTGTTTAATGAAGCACGTCCAAGTCTGTAATCTTTTCTAGACGGTCCATCTACTGTAAATTGAGTTGCCGTTGCTGCGTGAACAGTCGTCATAAGCCCTTCTACAATTCCAAAGTTGTCATTGATCACTTTTGCAAGTGGTGCTAAACAGTTGGTTGTACATGATGCGTTTGAAACGATCGTGTGGTCTGCTGTAATTTCTTTGTGGTTGACTCCCATTACAAACATTGGTGCATCTGCAGAGGGTGCAGAAATAGCGACTTTTTTAGCTCCAGCAGTAATATGCTTTTGAGCGCCTTCTAAGTTTGTAAAGATACCAGTACAATCTAAAACAACATCAGCTTGTACAGCATCCCATTTTAAATCTTCTGGATTGCGTTCAGCAGAGACACGAATTTCATTTCCGTTGACTACTAAATTTCCATTACTTACTTCGATGGTTCCCTGAAACTGTCCGTGTACAGAATCGTACTTAAGAAGATATGCTAAATGCTCTACATCTAACAAATCATTAATTCCAACGACTTGTACGTCAGATCTACCTGCAGCAATACGAAAAGCAATTCTTCCTATTCTACCAAATCCATTAATTCCAATTTTTACTTTTGACATTTTATTTCTGTTTTAATTAATTCGTTATTAAATACTCATGATGTCTGAAACTCTTAAAAGCTCCGCATCTATTGTTGAATGTCCTTTGACTGCTTTGTCAATAGGATATAATTCTAATTTATTGTTGACAGTCCCAACCATGTAATTGAATTTACCTTCTAATAAGGATTCCACAGCTTTGACCCCCATACGGCAGGCCAATACTCTGTCAAAACAGGATGGTGACCCTCCACGCTGCATGTGTCCTAAAACAGATACACGAACGTCGTAACCTTCTAAATTTTCTTCGACATAATCTCTTAGTTCAAAAACATTTTTACCTGTTTTATCTCCTTCAGCAACCACAACTATACTCGATGATTTCCCTGTATGTCTGCTTTTTTCTAAAGATTCTAAAAGACGATCCAGTCCTAGATCTTCTTCGGGAACTAAGATTTCTTCGGCTCCAGACCCCACTCCTGCATTTAAAGCAATATGGCCCACATCGCGTCCCATAACCTCAACAAAAAATAAGCGTCTATGAGAACTGGCTGTATCACGAATTTTATCAATTGCTTCTACCGCAGTATTAAGCGCTGTATCATACCCTAGTGTATAGTTGGTTCCAACAATATCGTTATCAATGGTCCCTGGAATTCCTATAATTGGGAAGTTGAATTCTTCATTAAAAATCATTCCACCTGTAAAGGTTCCATCACCACCAATTAATACCAAGGCATCAATCTGTTCTTTTTGAAGTTGGTCGTACGCTTTTTTACGGCCTTCTTTGGTTCTGAATTCTTCTGAGCGAGCTGACTTTAAGAAAGTTCCTCCTTTATTAATGATGTGGTTTACACTTCTTGCATTCAAGGATTTGAAGTCGCCTTCAATCATTCCTTCGTAGCCTCTGTAAATTCCAACACATTCAATGTTGTGATAGGCACAGGCACGTGCCACAGATCGAATAGCTGCATTCATCCCAGGCGCATCGCCTCCGGAAGTTAATACACCAATTTTTTTTATCTGATTCTCCATAGTTGTAATGGTTTATGTTGTAAAATTAATAAACTTATAAGTTAAAAAAACGTAAGTAGGAGTCAATTTTCTTTTCTTCTTTAAATTCAAACGTTTTCGTTAATAACTATTTGATTTTAAAGCCAAAAAATTAATTATTTGTAGGTTTTGATGGGCTAATTTACTTGAAATCGATATAATTAGGAAGCCCTGAATCGGCTTCTTTTGTGTTGTTTTCGGGATGCTTTTGCTTATTTTTATTTTTAAATAGTTCCTCAAACAATTCTCTTAGGTTATCAAATTCTATATTATAAGACACGCCGACGCCTTGAGTATATCCAATTTGTTCTCCAAAATTCTGAATACTATTTTCTCTATTAAAAAATTTGAGAGACAGGGTACGATCTTCATTCAATAAAACTTCGACTTCAAAATCTCCTGCGACCGTGGTTTCGCTTACACCTCCAACGGGCACTCCAACCTTACCGTTGATAAGTACATTATCACTCAACTTGGTGGATAAGGTAACCCCTACCCGACTGTCGGTTTCATAATCGGGAGTTGTTTCTCCTAAATCGACATCAATTCCTAATTTCACTTTATTATCATCATCTGAAAAAAGATCGTTCAACATATTGGTCACACCATCTGAAACGAGCCCAAAAGCATCTTGTGAATCCAAAGTCAGTTCGCTTCTAAAAGACCCCGTTGCCAATAGCGATAAAGCCTGGAATTCACGTTTATCTTTATCACGTAATCGATCGGCTAACTCACTATTTAAAGTGGAATTGATATTTGGAAATCGTATGTCAAAGTTCAAATCGGGTTGCTCTAATTCACCTGTTAAATGAATTTCAACCTCTGTTGGAATGCTTTGATTAATTGGGTTATCTAGTAATGTGGAAGGATTGACACTAATGCCATCATAAAGCGCTTTGATATTTATTTCGGCACTTAAAGGATCCCCATTCCAAGCAAGGGTACCGTCTTTCACTACTTTAAATTGTTTTTGTATAATTTGTCCAAATGCAAAGTTGTAAATTCCAGAAAGCACAATAAAATCCCCAAACATTTGAAATTTCCCTTTCGTATTAATTTGTGCCAACATACTTCCATTTCCACGTCCCATAATAGAGCTTCCTGTTTCTTTATCGAGCACAATTTCAATTTCGGCATTGTCGTTTATATCCATATTAAACTCCATCTCAACACCTGAAATATCATCTACCACCAAGGTCTGTCCACTATTTTGATTCGATTTTTCTTCAGGACTCAGAAAATGAATGTAGGAGTTTTCTGCTAAAATCTCATTGTCACTTAAAGGAATTTTAAAAATTGTTCCTTCCGATGTAGTCACATTTGCTTCAATAAACAATTGGTCTGTAGGACCTGAAATATCAATCGTTCCGTCTACAAAAGCGGTTCCATAATAGATGGACTCCTCTTGTAGGTCGGTGTTTAGAACCAATAAACGGTCTGAATCAAAATGAAGGTCTAAAGCCCAATTTGAAAAATTCATATGACTGATGCTTCCGTTTAGAGATGCTTGGGATTTATAATCGACATCGACCATTAACGCATTGTCAAAAATAAAACGTTGCTCTCTAAGATTCACCCTTGTATTGTTTTGAAAGCCATAATCTACATTCAAATATGGAATTGCAAGTCCTCCATTATTAAGGCTTAAGACCCCTTCTATTTGCGGTTTTTCTAGACGACCACTCACGTTGGCAGCTCCAGAAACGTCGCCACGAATTTTGGTAATTACCCCATCTCCAAAAGGATTTAAGGGGTTTAGAATAAATTCTTTAAAGTTGATGTCTAGATTGAGTTCTGAGTTTTCTCCAGAAACATCTAAAGACCCAACAACCGATAACGATTCCAAATCACCCTCTTTTAAAGAGACATTAACATCATAATTTGTCAACGATTGATTCCCTTGAATATCCGCTTTAAAGGATCCTAAATTAAAGTCATTGACCTCCAAATTATCAATAGTCAAACTGGATTTTGGAAGGTAGACACTTGCTACTTGGCTGATGTTTAATTGCCCATTCAGATTCCCACCTAGCTTTAAATCTTTGATTGTAGGTGTTACTTTGGCTATATCAACATTCGTGAAATCAAGATTGATATCCTTATTCTGACTCCCCTGAATAGCGGCGTTTAACAGAATGTCTTCATTGGCATAAGACATGTTTATATTATCGACAATAATCTCCTCAAAAGATCTGTCAAATATAATTTTGTTTTGCTTGTTTTGCGTCCCATTGATCAGCCAAGGCGTATTCTTAAAATTAGCATTCGATTTTTTGACACCAACAACGGATTTATTGTTTTCATCAATAGTGTAGAAGAGGTTTAAATCAAAAGAATCTTTAGAGTTTTTACCACCTTTAAATTCAGATTTAACATATAGCGTATCGTTTAAAGTCACATTAATCAAACTAAATTCTGATGCATTGTAATAAGGTGTCGCCAGACTGTCAACCTCAATATAGGAATTAAATAAAGGGTTGTCATTGATCAGTTGTACTTCAATTTTACTTGCAAAAAAGTCTTTCAATCGGATGTTGGGAGACCTAAATGTTAAGTTGAAATTTTTAGGGTCGCTCTCTACCCTCCCCCTCGTAAACGTATTCGATCCTAATTTTAGTTCAGGGGAAAATATCTCAACGATTTTATTGTAAATTTTAAAATTGAAATTAAAATACTGACCTTCTTTAACCTTATAGGGTTTGTATTTGGTGTAAATATCTCCAAGTGCATTTCGTAATAAATTAGGCAATTCGTTAATTATAAATTTTCCTTTTAGATTCCCTTGAACGATTTCTGGAGAATTGACTCTGATGGTTCTTTCGTTGTTATCTCCAAACTCCGAAGTGATCTCAAAATCTTTGAATGCATAACTGTCATTTTGATTTTGATAGAGCGCATTTTTAAACTTGATGGCGCCATACACATCGTCAATAGTTGTGCCTTTCATGTCCATTGTCATTTGTCCGTTTAGAACAGAAAGACTGTCTCTTTGCACAAAGTTTAAAGCATTCAGATTGGCATGTTCAATAACGGCCGAAAAATCATAAATATTTTCCTTTTTAGAAAAATCTACAAGCCCTTCAAAATTGAATTTCAAATTCGGATCATCGATGTCTAATTGACCATTAAATATTTTATTTTTAATTACTCCTGAAACCTCT
>Ga0209199_1003471_pt1 | contig 15635 bp, 21 predicted proteins | sample COGITO_mtgs_1105_7_FD_184805 | JGI IMG/M metagenome (GOLD analysis project Ga0209199, IMG submission 184805) | Pelagic marine microbial communities from North Sea - COGITO_mtgs_110523 (SPAdes) (version 2) | ecosystem: Environmental > Aquatic > Marine > Epipelagic ...
AAGGACTAGAAGCGCGCGACTATATTGAAGAGCGCTGTGATGTCCCGGAATTTGAGAAGTGGCTGACTTTTATTGGTGACGAGCGCCACTCACCAGAAAACACCGAAAGCATTACCGGTGTGCCCGCCGCAGATCTGCGCGCCGCGGCACGTTTGTACGCCACTGGCGGCAATGGTGCGATTTTCTATGGTCTGGGAGTAACAGAACATAGCCAAGGCTCAACCGCCGTGATGGGCATTGCCAACCTCGCTATGCTGACCGGCAATATTGGTCGCGATGGTGTGGGTGTAAACCCATTGCGCGGTCAGAACAATGTGCAGGGCTCCTGTGATATGGGCTCATTCCCCCATGAGTTGCCCGGCTACCGCCATATCTCCGATAGCGCTACCCGCGAGTTATTTGAAGGGGAGTGGGGCGTCACACTAGATTCCGAGCCGGGCCTGCGTATCCCAAATATGTTTGATGCAGCACTAGACGGTGACTTTAAAGGCCTATATTGCCAAGGCGAAGATATCGCTCAATCCGACCCCAATACCCAGCATGTGGAAGCCGCACTGCGCTCAATCGAATGTTTAGTGGTGCAGGATATTTTCCTTAATGAAACCGCCAAATTTGCTCATGTATTTTTGCCCGGCGCCTCTTTCCTAGAGAAAGACGGTACATTTACTAATGCCGAGCGACGTATATCCAGAGTACGCAAAGCCATGCCACCCCTCAGCGGCAAAGCCGATTGGGAAGGCACCATGGCCCTGGCCAATGCCCTGGGTTGCAAGATGGACTACAACCATCCCTCAGAAATTATGGATGAGATTGCGCGCCTAACCCCAACCTTTAATGGCGTGTCATACGATAGATTAGAGCAGCTGGGCAGTATCCAGTGGCCCTGCAATAACAACACCCCGGATGGCACACCGATAATGCATATCGATGAATTTGTGCGTGGTAAAGGCTTCTTTGCCATGACCGAATATGTGCCCACCACCGAGCGCGCCAATCGCAAGTTCCCGCTACTGCTCACCACAGGCCGCATTCTGTCCCAGTACAATGTGGGCGCCCAAACCAGACGCACCGACAATAGCGAATGGCATGGCGAAGATCTGCTGGAAATCCACCCGCATGATGCGGAAGAGCGCGGTATTAATCAGGGTGATTGGGTCGGTATTAATAGCCGCGTAGGGGACACCGTACTGCGCGCCAATGTCACCGATCGAGTAAAGCCGGGCGTTGTGTACACCACTTTCCACCACCCAGTATCCGGCGCCAATGTGATTACCACCGACAATAGCGACTGGGCCACCAACTGCCCAGAGTACAAAGTTACCGCAGTGCAGATTAATAAAGTGACTGAGCCTTCCAACTGGCAAGCGCGACAAAAATCCTTTGATAAGCAACAGCAGGGTTTGTTGCAAGACGCACGGCACTAGCTTGAAAACCAGTGGTTCAGATAAGGTAACACGCACAGTCTGGCATGCTGGAGAGATCACCGAGGGCACAGATGCAGTTGCCGCAGAGGTCGCCGTGGCCATGGTCTATAACGGTATCTCCCATGTGGTGATGATGACAACGCCACAGAATTTAGAAGACTTTGCACTAGGGTTTAGTCTTAGCGAAGGTATTTTAAGTTCGCCCAAACAGTTGCTGGATTGCGAAGAGATTCAAACTGATAAAGGCATTGAACTGGCGTTAACTATCACTGCCGAAGCCTTTGCCGCCTTAAAAGAACGCCGCCGCAATTTGGTAGGGCGAACAGGCTGTGGCCTCTGTGGTGCGGAATCTTTAGAGCAGGCCATCACCACCCCAAATACTATCAGTGCAGACTTAACTATTAGCCATGACGCCCTTCAGCGAGCCATAGCCGCATTAGGTGGAGAGCAAGAGTTACAGCAACAGACCGGTGCAGTGCATGGCGCGGCCTGGTGTAATGCACAAGGCGAGATACAGATTTTGCGGGAAGATGTTGGCCGCCATAATGCCTTGGACAAATTACTGGGTGCCATTAGTAAGCAAGAGCAAGAAGCAGGTTTTGTTCTGGTGACCAGCAGGGCCAGCTATGAAATGGTGGCTAAAACCGCCAGTGCCAATATCCCATTATTAGCGGCAGTATCGGCACCTACATCGCTGGCTATAGAGTTGGCAGAGCAATCCGGTTTAACGTTGGTTGGCTTTTCAAGAACAGGTCGGCATGTGATTTACACCAATGACCATCGGCTAATAGAAGTTTAAAAGTAAAAGAGTCAAAAATGTCAGAATCAAAAATTGAACGCCTAGTTAGCATGATAAACCAGATAGCGCTGAATATGAGTGCCAATGGCACCGATGAAATGGTGGCCGATCAAGTTGCCCAGCATCTGGAAAAGTTTTGGTCACCGCCGATGAAAAATCTAATAACCGAACAGCCATCAAATGCTGATCTTGGTCTTACGCCTATTGCTCAGATGGCAATTCAAAGCCTGCTAAAAATACAGCAAGCCAAGCGGGCATAACGGTTCACTCGGAACGCTGTACTTGATCCTGTCACAGCAGACTCTGGTCTGCCATCCGTATTTATAGCAGATCTTGAGTTGACATTGATGGTGATTGAATCCATTGGTAATCCGTTCACTAGCTCTTTGTAAACTCTCTTTAGATCCCGCAAATCCCTAGACTCTGACCGCATTGTTTGATCCAAAACAGGCATCCCAGCATGCGCATTAATGATTTTAGGATCAATGGCAGATCAATGGGGTCAAGATCAATGGAAGATCAATGGATCAATGGGGTCAGGGGGATCAATGGGGGGATCAATGGGGTCAGAGTCGTTTGATTTTCAAAAAAAGGGGGATCAATGGGGTCAGAGTCGTTTGATTTTCAAAAAAAGTGGATCAATGGGGTCACAGGGGATCAATGGGGTCAGAGTCGTTTGATTTTCAAAAAAAGAGGATCAATGGGGTCAGAGTCGTTTGATTTTCAAAAAAAGGAGTTTCAGGATCAATGGGGTCAGAGTCGTTTGATTTTCAAAAAAAGGAGTTTCTAGTTCCTGCACAAACAGGGATAAGTTATATGCTCTATAGCGGCCGCTTCAAGGATATCATTGAGGATAAGCTGTCTGAACGAGTAGTGCCCCTTCTCAGTCAAACTTTTAGCATCTCTACAAACGACTCAATATCTTTACTAGTTATACCTTCATAGGATAAAAGTGCAGTAGAAACTGATTTTCTTAATTGCGGATCATTGTTTTGCAGAGCACGCGCAACCGGCGAATCCTTAATATTACTCAGATGCTCTAACTGGCTGTGCTGCACATCCCGCAAACATAAACTCACATACCGCAAAGTACTCTCTAACGTCCGAGTCTGCCAAAAGAACGCATTGGCGGCCTGCTCAGAAAGCTCGCCCTCAGTCTCCCCATCCAGATCAATATACCCAAACAAATCCACCAGATAGCAACAGTTATGCAAAATATCCAGACAGTTGGTAAAAGAGGGTGGTTCGCGAAAATGAACTAGCGGGTGGGTAAGCACATCATAATGATCGGGCAGGGTGGGGTTTGATTGACTACTATTATCTGTGTTCATAATTGATACTCCTTTATCGGTTATGGAAAGTCGTCTGCCTGTGGAGTTACTGCTCCCAGGCGGGCGCATTCATAATGGTTATCTCGCAGATAAAGAAAACTAAGAGAGTTCCTCAAGGACACTCCGGAGACTAATAAATGGAGAATGAGGAATAGTTGATCTGATGCTATAACTGTATACTAACACAGTGTTTAAAGCCAATTTGAAGTGGGGTAAATCAAGACCGAATTTTGATATTGGGTTCTCTCTTGAGGGTTTCTCGGCTAAATTTGACATGTCCTTTTAACCGGTGCTATAAGTAGGTCTTTAGTGAGGCATTGGATATTACTATGGGAACCAAATTTTCTGAAGATGTTATCTCCCTCTCTGACCTAAAGGTCAATCCGGGCAAGGTTGTTAATCACGCCACTGACTCCAAGCGACCAGTTTTACTTACCAGCCGTGGCCGCGGCGTGGCTGTGGTTCAGGGGCTGGCTGAGTATGAAAAGAATGATGAGGAGCTTGCGTTTGTTAAGGCCATTGCTCAGGGTTTGATGGATATAGAAGAGGGTAAAACCGTGAGCTTGAAAGATGCTAAAAAGCGATTTGGCATCAGCTAGGTGAAAATTTCCTCTGCTCATTCGGCGCTGGATGATATGTCTGATATACAGGCCTATTATCTCAAGGAGGGTGTTCCCGCCATCGGTGATGAGTTTATCGCCTGTTTCTTTGAGTCTGTTGAAGCCTTAAAAGATCACCCTGATTTGGGAAGAATGGTTCCCGAATTTGAAGAACAGCATATCCGTGAAGTTATTCACCCGCCATTTCGTATTGTTTACCTAAGAGGTGTCATTGAAGTGCAGGTGATACGAATTTGGCGTAGCGAGAGGCTACTTGATTTGAACTGGGTGCATGAAGCTTAGCTAAAGGATTATAAAGTTGGAGCAGGGCAGTGACCCAAAATATACTACTGGTGATCTATTTGGCTAATCTTGCTGGCTAAGTTACTCTGCCCATCTAATCATTTTAATAGTTCTACTTATGGCGAAAACAGGCGCTTTTATCCAATTAGACTTTTCCCCTCAGGAAGAGGCAACTATGGAACAGTCGGCACAGGCATTTTATCAGCAAATGGCCAAACGCCGCTCTGTGCGTGATTTCTCTGATCGGCCTATACCTCAGTCTGTGCTGGAAAATGCTATTCTGGCGGCGGGCTCTGCGCCCAGTGGCGCTAATATGCAGCCCTGGTATTTTGCTGTGGTGCAGGATCCGGCGATTAAGAAAAAGATTCGTGAGGCGGCTGAAATAGAAGAGCGGGAGCTATATGAGAGTCGCGCTTCGGATGAATGGCTTGATGCGTTGGCACCGCTGGGTACTGATGCCAATAAACCCTTTCTGGAAACTGCACCAGCTTTGATCGCTATCTTTCTTAAGAAGGTCACCATTGACGATGAGGGTGTTAAGCACAAAAATTACTATACCTCTGAGTCTGTGGGCATCGCCACTGGCATGTTGATCACAGCTCTGCATCAGGCTGGTCTTGGTACTTTGACCCATACCCCCAGCCCAATGAAGTTTCTAACCGAGATTCTTGAGCGCCCCAGCCATGAGCGGCCATTTTTGTTGCTGGTGGTGGGTTACCCGGAGGAGGGTGCGATGGTGCCGGATATCCAGCGTTTGCCTCTGGATAAAATTTCGACCTTTCTCTAGCCCCAGGCTGGTTTAAATCATGTAACAGAGCGCTAGAGTTTGCCATAATGCGAAGCCGTAAACCTTGGTAAATCAAACTCTATGTCAAAACTCACACATCTCAATACCTGCGGCGAAGCCCATATGGTGGATGTCTCTGATAAATCGGATACGGCACGCACGGCCATTGCTCAGTCTCAGGTTCAGCTAACTGCAGAAATTGTGGCTGCTATTAGTGACGATAGCCTGCCCAAGGGAGATTTGCTGGCTACGGCCCGCATTGCCGGGATTCAAGGGGCTAAAAAGTGCAGTGATTTGATTCCCCTCTGCCATCCATTGCCTCTGTCCAAAATCACTGTGGATATTGAGTTGCAGGGCCAGTCTCTGGTTATTACTGCTCTTTGCAAAACCACGGGCAAAACCGGTGTTGAAATGGAGGCTTTAACCGCGGCCTCTGTGGCAGCGTTAACGGTCTACGATATGTGTAAAGGGATTGATAAAGGCATGATTATTGGCGAGACCAAGCTGCTTAATAAAACTGGCGGCAAGTCCGGCGACTGGTCTGCTGAGGCACAGGTATGATTAAGCTATTATTTTTTGGCCGTTTGGGTGATTTTGCTGAGGGTGTATCTGCCAGTATTGACGCTACCGAAGGTTTAACGCCGGCCACTGTGCGCGATGCACTGGCGGCTGATCATCCCGCTTTAGTTGCCGAGTTATCTCAGCCCCAGGTGCTGATCTCGTTAAATCAAATGATAGTGGGTTGGGATCAGCCTATTTTTGATGGTGCCGAACTGGCGTTTTTGCCACCGGTCACTGGCGGTTAAGCGACCATGAATTCAACCATTCGCATTCAAACTGATGACTTTGATCTGGCCGCAGAGTACCAGCTGTTGCGCCAGTTGGATGCTGCGGTGGGTGCGGTGGTGACCTTTACGGGTTTGGTGCGGGATCTTGAAAAAAATACCTCGATTAATTCCCTGACATTGCAGCATTACCCGGGCATGACTGAGTCTCTGTTGCAGGAGATTGTCGATCAGGCGCAACAGCGCTGGGATCTGGTTGGGGTAACCGTGATTCACCGGGTGGGTGAGTTATTGCCCAGCGACCAGATTGTCTTGGTGGGTGTGGCTAGCCAGCATCGTGCTGATGCTTTTGAGGCGGCACAGTTTGTAATGGATTATCTAAAAACCAAAGCTACGTTTTGGAAGAAAGTCGATCAGCATGGGCAACAGCACTGGGTCGAAAGCAAGGGTAGTGATCAGGCTGCAAGCGACCGGTGGACCAGAGATGATTAATGTCGATGGCGTTATTCTGGCCGCCGGCCTTTCCAGCCGCATGGGCTCGGTCAATAAGGTGCAATCTGTATTGGCGGGCCGCACATTGCTGGAACATGCTGTTACTAAATTGATGCCTCAGGTCGATATGCTGGTGGTTAATGGCGATAAGAACCTCTGTGGTGATGGTGCTATTGCCGATCATCTTGAGGGTTTTAAGGGTCCATTGGTGGGGCTCTACAGTGCACTGCTTAGCGATAGGCTATCCAGCGCTCAGTATCTGATGATGGTGCCTTGCGATGGGCCCTTTATCCCAGAAAACTTGGTAGCGGCACTCTATCGAGAGATCAGCGCAACAGATGCCGATATTGCCTGTGTGCGCTATCAGAACTTTGCCCAGCCAACCTTTTCTCTGTGGCATAAACGAGTCGCGCCGATGGTTGAGCAGGCGCTGCTGATTAAAAAGAATGGAGGCTTTAAGCCTTTATTGGAGGGGCTAAACTCGGTGTATCTGGATTGGCCGGAGCAGGTGATAAACCCGTTTTTTAATATTAATACTCAAGATGATCTTGCGGAAGCGGAGCGTCTGTTATGTCTTTAACTGACAGCCAGTTTATGCGCTACAGTCGCCATTTGTTGATGGATGATATTGGCGAGCAGGGGCAGGAGAAACTGCTGAACGCCCATGTGTTGATCGTGGGTATGGGTGGTCTGGGCTGTCCGGTGAGTTTGTATCTGGTGGCGGCTGGTATTGGTCAGCTAACAATCTGTGATGGGGATACGGTGGACCAAACCAATCTGCAGCGACAGGTGCTTTATACGCCAGAGGATTGCGGAAAGCCTAAAGTTGAGTGCGCGCAAAAGCGGCTGAATGCGCTTAACCTAGAGACGCAGATCAATGTCTATACTGATAAAGTTACCAGTCAAATACTGGCCCATAATTATACTTTGGTGGTGGATTGCACAGATAACCTTGCTGCGCGGCAACAGCTAAATGCCCATTGCCATCAGCAAAAAATACCCTTTGTCAGTGCCTCAGCTCTGGGTTGGGAGGGGCAATTGGTTGCCTTTGATTTTGGTCATAACACCAGTCTGTGCTTAAACTGTATTATTGATAAAGACTCTCCCGAGCCAATGATGAACTGTGGTAACTCGGGCGTAGTTGGGCCGGTTTTAGGCGCTATGGGCAGTTTGCAGGCCACTACAGTGATAAGAATATTGTTGGGTTATTTCCAACAGCACGGCCAGATTCAACGTTATGATGGTAAAAACGGACAATGGCTTACCCTCGGGGCCGAAGCCAATCAGCAATGTGTCATTTGTGGCACCAGATAAGATTTTTTAAAGGAGTACTCATCAGTGTCATCTGATCCATCCGTCCCACGGCGTTTTGTAAAAATAGCGGTGTTAACCGTATCCGATACCCGCAGTTTGGAAAGCGATACCAGCGGCACTTTTTTACAGCAGGCGCTGGAGGACGAGGGCCATCATCTGGCTGACCGCAAACTGGTGATTGACGATGTCTACCAGATGCGTGCGATCGTTTCTGCTTGGATTGCCGATCCTGAGGTTGAGGTTATTCTTACGACTGGCGGCACAGGTTTTACTGGCCGCGACAGCACTCCTGAGGCTCTCTCGCCATTATTTGATAAGCATATCGAAGGCTTTGGTGAGCTGTTCCGTCAACTATCTTACGATGAAATTGGCACCTCGACTGTGCAGTCCCGCTGCTTGGCAGGACTGTCGAATAACACTGCTGTATTTTGCGTGCCTGGCTCTACTGGCGCCTGTAAAACCGCCTGGAATGGCATTATTCGTGAGCAGCTAGACAGTACTTTTCAGCCCTGTAATTTTGTTCAACATGTGCGTAAAAAATCTCAATAATGCTAACGGTTTCTAAGGCAGTAAAAAAGCTGGTTGCTAAGGCCCAGCCACTGGTCAAAGAGCGTCGGCGCGCGGGGCTTGAGTCTGTGCCTGTGACCGAAGCTCTTGACCGGGTGCTTGCCGCAGATATCACCTCAAGCATTGATGTACCGCCAGCGGCTAACAGCGCTATGGACGGCTATGCATTTTGTGCTGCCGATGCTGCGGCAAATAATTTTACATTAGAGGTAAGCCAGCGTATTCCTGCGGGTAAAGCACCTCAATCCCTAGACGTGGGAACGGCAGCGCGTATTTTTACTGGTGGAGAGATTCCGGCTGGCGCCGATACCGTGGCTATACAAGAAAATTGTAAAGAGTCCAATGGCTCAGTCACAATCGATAAAAATGCCCAAAGTGGTGCTAACGTCCGGCCTCAGGGGCAGGATATTCAAGCGGGTCAGATTATTGTCAAGGCGGGCACTCGACTGCGTGCGCAGGAGATGGGTCTGCTGTCATCCATTGGTATTCCTGCAGTAGCGGTATTCAAGCCATTTAAGGTCGCTATATTCTCCACAGGCGATGAGCTTGTAGAGCCTGGATTGCCGCTGCAGCCAGGACAAATCTACAACTCCAATCGAGCAACATTGATAGGTCTTATTAAGTCATTGGGCATGGTCCCTGTGGATCTGGGTGTGGTACCAGACCGTCAGGCGGCGACTCAGCATGTATTGAGAAAAGCAGCTATGCGCGGAGATGTGATTATCAGTGCCGGTGGCGTTTCTGTGGGTGAAGAAGACTATGTAAAGTCAGCTGTGGATCAACTCGGTGCGGTGGAATTTTGGAAGGTGGCGATTAAGCCGGGTAAGCCTCTGGCCTTTGGCCATGTAGAAAAAGTGCCCTTTATTGGATTACCAGGCAATCCAGCTTCGGTGTTTACTACCTTTATGGTGCTCGTACGGCCATTCTTATTGGCTGCCCAGGGCATTGTTGCTACCGAGGCTAAGACCGTTAAGGCCATTGCCCAGTTTGATAAAGCGGGGGAGAGCCGTGAGGTGTATTTGCGCGGTCGGCTGACCGATGCAGGTGTTGAGATATATCCCAACCAGAGCAGTGGGGTTTTGTCCTCAGCCTGTTGGGGTGAGGTCTTTGTCAGGCAAAAAAGCGGCGAATCCATCCAAGTGGGCGATTTAATTGATGTGCTATCCTATGCCTATTAGTCCATTTAGTTCCCAGAGTCTGCATTGAATCCATCGGAAAACACAGCATCCCTAATTGACCCCTTTGGTCGCACTGTCGACTATCTGCGCCTGTCGGTGACCGATCGCTGTAATTTTCGTTGCACCTACTGCATGGCAGAGGATATGACCTTCTTGCCTAGGCAGCAGATATTATGTCTTGAAGAGCTGCGGGATTCGGCGGCCGCTTTTGTAGAGCTTGGCGTACGCAAGATTCGTTTAACTGGCGGTGAACCGCTTATCAGGCGGGATATTCTCAAATTAGTTGGCTCAATAGCCGCATTGCCGGGTCTTGATGAGCTCACCATGACCACCAATGGCGTGTATCTACCCAAGATGGCGCAGCCTCTAAAAGAGGCGGGTATGTCACGGATCAATATCAGTATCGATAGCCTAAAGCCGGATCGTTTTAGAGAGCTTACTCGTGTCGGCGAGCTGGATCAGGTCGTGGCGGGTATCGATGCCGCTGGTGCTGCGCAGTTTAAAAAAATTAAATTAAATGCAGTTATTCTCGCCGGTTTTAATGATGACGAGGTGCTTGATTTAGCGCGCTTTGCTGTCGATCGAGGTATGGATATTTCATTTATTGAAGAAATGCCGCTGGGTGAAATCTCCTCTCATAAGCGTGTTAATACTCAGATTACCAGCAGTCAAATCCGCCAACAGCTTGAGTCAGAATTTACGCTAGTCGATAGTGCAGAAACCACCGGTGGACCATCGCGGTATGTTTCAGTAGCCAATAGTCAGTCCAAAATTGGCTTTATCTCACCCATGTCGAATAACTTCTGTGAGTCCTGCAATCGGGTGCGAATGACGGCAGAGGGTCGCTTACTGCTCTGCTTGGGTAATGAGCACAGCTTAGATTTACGTGAGATAGTGCGCGCCCACCCCGGTGACACGGCATTATTAAAAAGTAAAATTGTGGCGGCTATCGCCAACAAGCCTGAACGCCATTACTTTGACCCTGAGCAGGTCGACATTGTGCGCTTTATGAATATGACCGGAGGCTAATGCCTGTGGTTCTCGAAACGATTTTTGCCTTTCAATACTCCTTTATATTGCTTATGGCCATTGGCCTTATGGCCGTGCTGTATTCCTCTGTGGGCCATGGTGGTGCCTCGGGGTATCTGGCAGCAATGGCGCTGTGGGGCCTATTGCCAGAAGAAATGCGACCCGCGGCATTATTAATGAATATTGTTGTAACCTCGTGGCTGCTATACCGCTTTCAACCTTACAAACTAATGCCGTACAAATTGTTTTGGCCGTTGGTCATAGCCTCTACGCCATTGGCTTTTATTGGGGGTTTAATCAAAATTGATGCTGAGGCTTATCGATTATTGGTTGGCCTTATGCTGCTGTTAGCTGCTGTGCGCATGCTTATGATCAACAAGGCGGCCGAGTCGACCCATCAGCCAACCATGATTGTGGTTTTGTTAGTGGGCGCGATTCTGGGGTTCTCCGCAGGCCTAACCGGTATTGGTGGTGGCGTATTTTTAAGCCCTATTCTGTTGATATTTGGTTGGTGCACCATTCGCCAAAGTACGGCGGTAGCCGCCGGCTTTATTCTGCTTAATTCCATAGGTGGTCTGGCAGGTTATATTGTCAGTGATCAGTCCTGGCCTATGGGTGCAGGCTGGTTGGTTACTGCTGCCTTTGTTGGCTGTCTCTGTGGTGGTGAGCTTGCGGCTCATCGTGCCTCCTCCTTAACCTTGCAAAAGCTGCTTGCTGCTGTATTGGCCATTGCCGCGGTGAAAATGGTTTACACTGCGCTGTAGCACTAGTACTCGAGTATGTTATTCTTCCGCTCAGTATAACTATTGAACTAAAGCAGTTTTAGCCGAATTAATGAACTCAATTATTAGCAGTAAGGCGATGTCTCCGTTTTCCAAAGGGCATCAACACCAACGCAAATTTCAGTCGATCCTGTCTGAGGCTGCTGGTCTATTTAACTGGCAGGGCTCTCGTGCCACAACACTGACCGATATTGCGGGCAGCATGAAGCTGACCAAAACCTGCGTCTACTACTATGTTAAAACCAAAGAAGATTTAATTTATCAGTGCTATGTAGCGAGCTGTGATATGTGGTTGGCACAGGCGCGGCAGGCGGCTGCATTAGAGGCCAATGGGCTGGATAAAATTGTTGCCATGGTGCGCGGCCATTTTGATCAATATGTTAAGGCACTAAACGGCGTGGCACCTCATTTTGCTATGCTCACTGAGATCTCATCGTTAGATGATGCCCATGCCGCAGATATTAAAGTGCGTTGGCAAGAGATATTTGGCCTCTGTGAAAAAATGGTCAAGCAGGGTATCGAAGAAGGTGTGATTGAAAACCTTGATCCAGCTGTTATCTGTACGGGAGTTTTTGCTATTCCACAGTGGTTTCCGGTATGGCTTAACCGCTCCCATGCTGCTAATCCCGAGCCTGTGATTGAGGCGGTGCTGGATATTCTCGTCAATGGCTTATCAGTGCAGTGTCATGAATTTACTAATATTGAATTTCCCGAGATTAATAATTTATCAATAGATAGTTTTGATCGCGATTTTCAAAATCATTTAAAGCGAGAAGCCTTTTATCGAGTGGGTGCAATTTACTTTAATCAAAAAGGCTTTAAAGGCACTTCCCTGGATGAGATTGCCAGCTCGCTCGATGTCACCAAAGGTGCTTTTTACTACCATATAAAAAATAAAGAAGAGCTTTTATACCAATGTTTTAATCGTACACTGGATGTCGAAAAAACTTTGCTTACTGAGGCAGGAAAAATTGAAGAAACAGGACTCAAAAAAGTCGAGCTGTCGCTGCGTTATTTATTTAATGTGCAATTTACCGATGAGGGGCCGCTGATTCGTTATCGTTCGCTGCCATCTTTGGACGAAGAACATCGTAAAAATATTTTAAAAGCGACGAAAAAAAATAGTGGCAAATTAGGCGCCTATATTCGTCAAGGTTTTGAGGATAATACATTGCGTAAGATAGACGCTGATGTCGCTCAGCATATGTTGTCTGGGGCCGTGGAAGTCAGCCCTGATTTGGCGGAGTGGGTAGCAGACGCCAATTGCCCTGAATTATCTGCATCTTATTTTCATCTGTTTATTAATGGGTTGTCGGCAAAGTAAATGTTTAAAATAATTGTAGAAAAGAGTCACAGTATATGAATGATTTCCTTTTTAGTGCGGTTTCCGATGTTTTGATTGGCGCAGGAACCTCTCAGCAGCTTGGTGATATGGCCTCGGCTATGGGTATGCATCGAGCACTGATTGTTACCGACCCAGGTATTATTAAGTTTGGCCTTTTAGATAGTCCCGTAAAAAATCTTGAGGCTAATAATGTGGTGCTCAGCATTTACTCTGATGTTGTTGCCGACCCGCCTGAATCTGTGGTGATGGATGCAGTTGCTGCCGCGCAAGAATTTGGCTGTGACGGAGTGATTGGGTTTGGCGGTGGCAGTTCTATGGACGTTGCCAAGTTACTTGCGGTGTTAATTAAAGGCGAGCAGTCGCTGGCAGATATTTATGGTGTCGACCAGATTGCTGGTGGGCGTTTGCCTTTGATTCAGGTGCCAACAACCGCTGGCACTGGCTCTGAAGCGACCATGGTATCGATTATTACTACCGGTGAAACCACCAAGGCGGGTGTGGTGAGTCGCACATTGTTGGCCGATAAAATTATTCTCGACGCAACCCTTACTATTGGCTTACCACCAGCGGTAACTGCTGCCACAGGCATTGATGCCATGGTGCATGCCATCGAGGCCTTTACCAGCCAACATAAAAAGAACCCATTGTCAGATATGCTGGCGCGTGAAGCGCTGCGTCTAATGGCGGGTAATATTGAGGTGGCGGTTAAGCAGGGCACTAATGTTGCAGCACGTGAAGCGATGTTGTTGGGCGCTATGCTGGCCGGTCAGGCATTTGCCAATGCACCAGTGGCCGCTGTGCATGCCTTGGCCTATCCACTGGGCGGCAATTACCATATCCCCCATGGTCTAAGTAATTCTCTGGTGCTGCCTCATGTGTTGCGCTTTAATGCCCCTGAAGCAGGGCAGTACTATGCCGAGCTGACATCCATTATTTTACCCCATAAAATCTTACCCACTGACCCGCTTGAGGTGTCAGAACTGTTGGCCACCTACTTTTTGGCGCTGGCAGAAGATCTCGGTTTGCAAACCACGCTGCAGCAGATGAATATTGAACAAGCTGATCTGCCGATGTTGGCAGAGCAGGCCATGTTGCAGCAGCGCTTATTAATTAATAATCCGCGGGATGTCAGCCTTGATGACGCGCTCGCGATCTACCAACAGGCGTTTTAAGCTATGACCGAACGTACCGGCTATCCCTACTTTACCGATATCACCACCAGATGGATGGATAATGATATCTATGGCCATGTAAACAATGTTGTTTACTACAGCTACTTCGATTCGGTGGCGAATAAATATCTGATCGAAGAGGGTGGTTTAGATATTCATAGTGCCGAGATTATTGGTTTTGTGGTGGCGTCTTCCTGCCAGTACAAATCTCCCATCGCCTATCCCGAACCTATTGAAGCGGGTTTTAGGGTTAATAAACTTGGCAATAGCTCTGTGGAATACGGCATTGCTATTTTTAAGCAGGGCCAGCCAAATGCTTCTGCAGTGGGTACCTTCACCCATGTTTTTGTCGATCGTGCTACCGATAAGTCGGTCGCCATTCCAGCACCGCTAAGGCGAGCGCTAGAGGCCATTTTAGTCAGCGAAGGGTAAGTCTCAAGTATATAATCTATAGCATCCTCCGTCATACCAACGCTGGTTGGTATCTCTTAGGCCCCAGCTTTCGCTGAGGTGACGGGCGGCTTAGCACTGAGGTGGCTTATTGATGCAACCGGATTAAACCCTCTTGGATGGTACTGGCGACTAAGCGCCCATCGCGACTAAAGAAAGACCCGCGGTTCAGCCCACGAGAATGACTAGAGCGCGGACTATCCATGGCATACAGCAGCCATTCATCGGCTTTAAACTCATCGTGGAACCAGATGCAATGATCCAGCGAGGCTGCCTGAAACTTAGGATTCATAAAACTGATTGCATGGGGGAGCAGAGAAGTACCCATGAGGTTAAAGTCTGAGGCGTAAGCGAGAATAGCTCTATGCAGCCCGGGATCTTCTACTACACCCATCTTTTCCAGAGAGCCTGACGCTTTGACCCACACAAGTTGCTCAGCGACTCTACGTTCAGGGTTTTTATAATTAACAGGGTTCACAGAGCGCATTTGTATTGGCCGCAATGACGGGCGATTGGCGCTTGATCTGTCCTTATCGTTCTTCGTCATTGACTCGATTAATTTGGCCCAGCGAATGCTGTCGTCTTCAAGGCCTTCTGGGCCGACACAGTTGGGCATATCTGCTTGGTGAGACAGCCCTGACTCCATTATCTGAAATGAAAGCTCAGTATTAAAGATAGCTTTGCCGTGCTGAGAACCCACCACACGGCGAGTGGTGAAAGAGCCGCCATCGCGAATAGCATCCACTTCATAAAGGATCGGCACCGAAGGGTCGCCGGGACGCAGAAAATAGGCATGCTGGGAGTGCACCATGCGTTCTTGATCCACTGTATCTTGCGCGGCTCGCATGGCCTGGGCAAATACCTGGCCACCAAAGACGCGTTTGTTGGTGGTTTCAGGGGTGACCCCGCGATAGATATTAGTATCAATTTTTTCCAGTGATAGAACATCCAGTAATGGCTGTAACGCTTCGCTCATGCAATGTGCTTCCCAATGTTGTCGCGGTGGTGAAATCGCTACTTTTGTTGTGGCTTTATCCAGAGTATTTTCGCTTTGCTCCAGAGTACCTGAAACGGTCTTATAAGCCACGTGAATACCCTAATTTTGTAGCGTAATACTTGAAAGATACAATAACATACTGTAAGTTCAATTCATCAATTTTACCGATCAACATTCGACTTTATAGTCGACCCCCAATCCTTTTAAGTAGGCGACTCAGCAGGAGACTAATGTGAGTGATTTACAAGCTTTCAGGCAACAAACTCGGGACTGGCTAGAAG
>Ga0209199_1003477_pt1 | contig 15630 bp, 16 predicted proteins | sample COGITO_mtgs_1105_7_FD_184805 | JGI IMG/M metagenome (GOLD analysis project Ga0209199, IMG submission 184805) | Pelagic marine microbial communities from North Sea - COGITO_mtgs_110523 (SPAdes) (version 2) | ecosystem: Environmental > Aquatic > Marine > Epipelagic ...
TTATGTCATTTGGGGGAATCTCACTTTAATAAGGTTTTATATTATGCAAATTGATTTAATACTAGGTGTTGTAGCTTTTTCAGGAATTGTTCTTGCGCTTGTTGGAGTGATTATTGGAGCTAGATCTCAGCTTGTGAGTACGGGTGATGTGTCTATTGAAATAAATGGCGATTCAGATAACCCTCTTGTAGTTCCAGCTGGATCAAAACTTCTTCAAACTTTAGCTGATAATAAAATTTTCTTATCATCTGCTTGCGGCGGCGGCGGAACATGTAGCCAATGCAAATGTGTGATACTAGATGGTGGAGGCTCAATCCTTCCAACCGAAGAATCTCATTTTAATTCACGTGAAAAGAATGATGGCTGGAGATTGTCATGTCAAGTTGCAGTAAAAAATGATATGAAAATCGAAGTACCGGAAGAAATATTTGGAGTAAAAGAATGGGAGTGTGAGGTTCTTTCGAATGATAATGTAGCAACTTTTATAAAAGAACTAATTTTAAAGCTGCCTGAGGGTGAAAACGTAGATTTTAAAGCTGGAGGTTATGTTCAGCTTGAAGCCCCTGCATATGAAATAGACTATAAATCGTTTGATATCCAAAAAGAATATCAAGGAGATTGGGATCATTTTAAAATTTGGGATAATAAAGCAGTAAATTTAGAGCCTGTAATCAGAGCATACTCTATGGCTAACTATCCAGAAGAGAAGGGTGTTATTAAATTTAATATAAGAATAGCATCACCGCCTCCTGGTACAGACTTTCCTCCAGGCGTAATGTCGTCATGGACATTTAATTTAAAACCCGGAGATAAAGTTAAAGTTTTTGGTCCAGTTAAAGTTTTTGGTCCATTTGGTGAGTTTTTTGCTAAAGAAACTGCAAATGAAATGGTATTTGTTGGTGGTGGTGCTGGAATGGCACCAATGAGATCTCATATCTTTGATCAATTGCTTAGAATTGATACTAATAGAAAAATTACTTTCTGGTATGGCGCAAGAAGCCTTAAAGAAATGTTTTATGTTGAAGAGTTTAATGATTTAGCAAAAAAATATGATAATTTTGAATGGCATGTAGCACTTTCTGATCCTCAAGCAGAGGATGATTGGGATGGTGATACAGGTTTTATTCATAATGTTTTATATGAAAATTATTTAAAAGATCATGAGGCTCCAGAGGACTGTGAATACTATATGTGTGGGCCTCCAATGATGAACAAGGCTGTAATTGATTTACTGCTTAACATAGGTGTTGAACCAGAAAATATAGCACTTGATGATTTCGGTGGCTAAATAAAAGTTGGTTAATAGATACATACTATCTAAATTTTTAGCATTGCTGGTTGGTTTACTTTGCATATTTCTTGCCTATAACTTTAATTCTAAAAATACTTTTCAAGTCTCCGGTTATGCTTACGGTACAACTTGGTCTATAACATCAACTGAATATATCGCAGATCATCACGAAAAGAAGATTCAAAATATTATCAACAATATTGATATGATGGCTTCCAACTATAAGCCTGACTCAGAAATTGCTCTTATAAATAACAGCCCTGTAAACACAGATCTCCTGGTCAGTGATGGCTTGTTTCATATACTGAGTATAGCCAAGTTGATATCTCAAGAATCAGATGGTCATTATGATATAACGCTTGGAAAAACTTCAAGCTCTATGGGTTTTTCACCTGATTTTGAAAAGAATGTTGAGAATAATCCACTTAACAGGAGTTATGAGCTTAATAAATCTAATCAGACAGTAAATAAAAATTCTCTTTTTTGGTTTGATTTATCGTCTATAGCAAAGGGTTATGCTGTTCAAAGAATACATGATTACCTTATAAAAAATAATTTACCCAATCATTTGATAGATATAGGAGGAGAGGTAATTATTAATGGTACCAATTACTCTGAACCATGGAAGGTTGGTATACAAGATCCAAATTCATTAGCTAGTAATCCGATATACATTATAAAAAATACAAACACATCATTTCTATCAATAGCTACATCTGGTGAGTATAGAAATTTTAAAACTAACTCATTAGGTCTTATCGATACTCATACAATTAACCCAAATTCACTCAGATCAATTAAACCTGATTCACTATCAGTTACTGTGATTAGTGCTAAATCAGCTACATATGCAGATGGATATGCCACAGCATTTAATGCAATGAGTGTAAATAAGTCTTTAGAAATTGCTAACGCTAATGATATTGCGTTAATGTTGGTTGTGCAAAACGGTAGTGATATTGAACTACTTTTTTCAGATAAATGGTATGATTTTGCTTATGAGTGATATCTTTTTAGGATTTATAGTTATTGGACTTTCTTTTACTGGTCTTGCACTGGGATTAATTATGAGAAACGAGCCAATCAAAGGTTCCTGTGGCGGCATGGCTAACCTGGAGGAGGGTGCACCATGCCAAATATGTGGTAGAACTGATATCGAGATCTGTGATCAGAACTGATTCATAGTATTGTCTTCACCAGCAGCCTTTAAAGCTGCATCACCTGCAAAATACTCTTTATGGTCATCACCCATATCAGAACCTGACATATTTTGATGCTTAACGCATGCTATACCTTCTCTAATTTCTTTTCTTTGCACTCCAGCAACATAACCAAGCATTCCATTATCTCCAAAGTATTCTTTGGCTAGATTATCTGTAGATAAGGCAGCTGTATGATATGTAGGTAATGTTATTAAATGATGAAATATCCCTGCTTCTCTTGCAGCATCAGCTTGGAAAGTTCTTATTTTATTATCAGCCTCTATAGCTAAATCAGAAGTGTCATAGTTTTCATTCATTAAATCATCTCTATTGTAAGATGAAACATCTTTACCCTCATCAGACATGGAATCAAATACTTGTTGTCTAAAATTAAGAGTCCAGTTAAAGGATGGACTATTGTTATATACAAGTTTTGCATTAGGGACTACTTTTTTTATTTCATCCATCATTGCTCCAATTTGTCCAATGTGAGGTTTTTCAGTTTCTATCCATATAAGATCAGCACCATTTTGTAAACTCGTAATAGAATCTAAAATACATCTAGCTTCGCCTGTGCCTGCTTTAAATTGATACAAGTTACTAGGTAGTCGTTTTGGTCTTACAATTTTTCCATCTTGACTAATCATCACATCACCATGATTCATTGTTTCTGGTGTAATCTCATCTACATCTAGAAAAGAATTATATTGATCACCTAAATCACCTTTTTCACTTGTTACAGCTATCTGTTTAGTTAGGCCAGCACCTAGTGAATCTGTTCTTGCAACAATAACTCCATCATCTACACCCAACTCAAGAAACGCATATCTTACTGCATTAATTTTTGCCAAGAAATCAGCATGTGGAACAGTAACCTTTCCATCCTGATGTCCACATTGTTTTTCATCTGATACTTGATTTTCAATCTGAATACAGCAAGCCCCAGCCTCAATCATTTGTTTTGCCATTAAATATGTTGCTTCCTCATTACCAAATCCAGCATCAATATCTGCAATAATTGGAACAACATGTGTTTGAAAGTTATCAATTTTGTTTTGTATTTCTGACTTTGCCTGTCCTTCAGAGGAATCAAGCTGTCTGTATAAACCACCAAGCTCTCTTGCATCAGCCTGTCGTAAAAATTGATACAGCTCTGCAATAAGGCTTGCTACAGATGTTTTCTCATGCATTGATTGATCAGGCAAGGGTCCAAACTCTGATCTTAATGCCGCTACCATCCAGCCTGAAAGATAAAGATATTTTTTATCAGTTGTTTCAAAATGTTTTTTAATAGAAATCATTTTTTGCTGACCAATAAAACCATGCCAACAACCTAATGACTGTGTATAAGCAGACGTATCACTATCATATGAATCCATATCTCTACGCATAATACCAGCTGTATATTTTGCAATATCAATACCGGTTTGGAATTTATTTTGCATTCTCATGCGAGCAACATATTCTGGATTTATGGCATCCCAATTAGGAGTATTCATATCTGGAATGCTAGATGCATTATTAAAATGGTTTGTATGGTTTGTCATAATAGTCTCTGAAATTAATATTATGTAGTGAAGTAGATAATATAACTAACTAACTGTCAATTAATATTTAATATGCCTATAAGATAGGCCTTTATCCAACTAAAAATATGTAGCTTTACTACAAAAAATAGCAAAATTAATCTATTTAGATAAAGTAGGGGCTATACCAATATAAGTTGATGGCGTTAATGCTAACAGCTTGGTTTTAGAGACATTTGATATATCAAGGTTTTCAATAAAATCAATATAGGAGTCTTGAGTTAATTTACTTCCTCTAGAGAGCTTTTTAAGTTGCTCATAAGCGTCAGGAATACCTTCATACCGCATAAGTGTTTGCACTGCCTCTGTGAGAACTTCCCAATTATTATCTAATTCATTTTTTATACTTGAAATATTTGGTGTTATTTTGCTCAAACCCTTATTTGTAGAACTTAAAGCCAAAGATGAATAGCCAAAACCTAACCCAATATTTCTTAAAACTGTTGAATCTGATAGGTCTCTTTGATGTCGTGATTTAGTTAATTTATTTGCAAAGAATTCAAATAAAGCTGAGGAAATACCAAAATTACCTTCAGCATTTTCAAAATCTATTGGATTTACTTTGTGTGGCATTGTTGAAGAACCCACTTCATTCTTGTTTAGTTTCAGTTTAAAAATATCATTAGATATATACATCCAACAATCTTGAGATAAATCCGTAAGAATATTATTTATTCTAACGATTGAATGAGAAGTTTCGGCTATCCAATCATGAGGTTCAATTTGAGTTGTGTATAGATTTTGTTCAATACCAAATTGTTTTAAAAATCTCTTATTCGCTTTTGGCCAATCAATCGAGGAATTAACTATATCGAATGTATGAAAATTTCCAGTAGCGCCACTAAATTTTGCAAGCGGTTTAATAGCTTTTAATATTTGTATTTCCCTTTCAAGTCTGGCAGAGAAAACTTTAAATTCCTTACCTAAGGTTGATGGAGAGGCTGCCTGACCATGTGTTCTTGCTAGAAAAGATATATTCGACCAATTTTTGGTATGTTTGAGCAACGTTTTATTTGTATTTAGGCTTTCATTTATAAATAATAAAATACCGTTTTTAATTAAGCATGCATAACTTAGAGAGTTAATATCCTCACTAGTTAAGCCAAAATGGATTAGATGGACATACTTGCTTAATACCTTATCTTTATTGAAATGATCAGCAATAAAATATTCAACAGCCTTAACATCATGATTGGTTGTAGATTCAATTTTTTTAATCTGAAGAACATATTTGTCATCAAAATTATTTTTAAAGCTATTTATTTTTTTTATAGATTCATTACTAAGTGGTTTAAAAGATTTTGATAGTTTTGTGCATAAAAATAAAAGCCAATCGATTTCAATTTCAAACCTTATTTTTATTAAAGCAGACTCACTAAAATTATTTCTAAATGTAGATATTTTATTGGCATACCTATTATCCAGTGGTGAGATATTGTCATGATCATATTTCATAATTTATTTTATCATCCTTTAAATTTTATTTTAAAAAGTTTCTTCAATTATCCCACCACCGAGGCAGATATTATCCTTATAGAGAACTGCAGATTGGCCTGGTGCAATAGCCCTAATTTGTTTATCAAATTTAATTACTATTCTATTTGATTGCTCATCAACAATGCATTTAACAGGAGTATGTTGATGTCTTACCTGAATGTCACAGGTTAGAGGCAGCTGATAATCTATTTTATTGATCCAGTTTAATGACTCGACAAATAATCCATCATTCATCAATAAATGATTGTTAACACCCTGACACACGTGTATTTCATTTTTTTTGATATCTTTTTTGAAGACGTACCATGGCAGCTCGTCAGCACCTTTAACGCCGCCAATTTGAAGGCCTTGTCTTTGGCCTTCTGTATAAAGAATTGAGCCATGATGTTCACCAATTATTGCACCACTTTCATCCTTTATGGGTCCCTTTGAAAAATCTATAAACCTATTTAAAAAGTCTTTCAAGTTTCTCTCACCAACAAAACATATTCCAACCGAATCTTTTTTATCAGCAGTTATTAAACCCTCTCTCAAGGCAATATCTCTCACCTCAGTTTTATTTAAATCTGCAAGTGGGAAAATACACTTATTAAATTCAGTTTCGTTAACCTCATGAAGGAAATAAGTCTGGTCCTTGAATACATCCTTGGCTCTAGATAAAAATTTTACTCCATCTTTATCTATTATTTTGGCATAGTGACCTGTTGCAATAAAATCTGCTCCAATTTTAAAAGCATATTCTAAAAAAGATTTAAATTTTATTTCTCTATTACAAAGTATGTCTGGGTTAGGTGTTCTGCCTTTTTCATGCTCACTTAAAAAATTAGAAAATACTCTCTCCCAGTACTCATCTGAAAAGTTTGCTTTGTGAAGGGGAATACTTAATTTATCACAAACTTCTGATGCATCATTAAAGTCAATTTCAGATGTACATATTTCTCCTGGTTCGCTTTGCCAATTCTGCATAAATAAAGCTTTTACATCATACCCTTGTTGTTTTAATAGATAAGCGGATACAGATGAATCAACTCCACCTGACATTCCAACTACCACGGTCTTATTTTGCATATTCCTATCTTTTCTAAGTATTATATTAAATTAATTAAGAGTATAATTATGACCGATTTGGAAGCTAAAATCTTAATACAGAGGTCAATAAGTAAATGAAATTCGATAAAATTAAAGAACCAGAGTCAGGATCAAAGATTACTATAACTGATGGTCAAATAAACGTACCAAACAATCCAATCATTCCATTTATAGAAGGTGACGGTATCGGAGTTGATATCACACCTGCAATGTTAAAGGTTGTAGATAATGCCGTGAAGGTTGCTTATGAGGGTGAAAGAAAGATTGAGTGGATGGAGGTTTATTGTGGAGAAAAATCAACTCATGTTTATACAAAAGATACATGGCTTCCTGATGAGACTATTGAAGCACTAAGAGAATATGTTGTTAGCATTAAAGGACCACTAACAACTCCAATTGGAGGAGGTATAAGATCCTTGAATGTCTCATTAAGACAAATTCTTGATTTATATGTTTGTTTAAGACCTATTAGGTATTTTGATGGTGTTCCATCTCCTGTTAAAAGACCGCAAGATACAGATATGATTATTTTTAGAGAAAATTCTGAGGATATTTATTCTGGTATAGAATTTAAGGCTGAATCAAACGAATCTAAGAAGATAGTTGAAATTCTAAAAAAAGAATTTGGTATTGATCAAATCCGTTTCCCAGATACTGTTGGTATTGGCGTTAAGCCAATTTCTAAGGAAGGAACTGAGAGATTAGTCAAAAAAGCTATAGATTACGCAATTGATAATGATAGATCTACTGTAACGCTTGTCCATAAAGGTAACATAATGAAATATACAGAAGGCGCTTTTAGAGATTGGGGTTATGAAGTATCTAAAAATGACTATCAAGCTGAAGATCTAGACGGTGGACCTTGGCAGGTTATTAAAAATCCAAATAATGGTAAATCTATAATTATAAATGATGTAATTTGTGACGCTTTTCTTCAACAAATTCTTTTGAGACCAAAAGATTACGATGTGATAGCTACTATGAATCTTAATGGTGATTATATATCTGATGCTCTTGCAGCTTGTGTTGGTGGTATTGGTATAGCGCCTGGTGCAAATCTTTCAGATGATTATGCTGTTTTTGAAGCAACTCATGGCACAGCCCCAAAATATGCAGGTCAAGATAAAGTCAATCCTGGAAGTTTAATACTATCGGCAGAGATGATGCTGAGACATATGGGGTGGGTAGAAGCTGCAGATTTAATTATTAGTTCAATGGAAAGAACTATTGGAGCCAAAAAAGTCACATATGATTTTGAAAGAATGATGGATGGCGCTGATCTTGTTTCATGTTCTGGTTTTGCAGATGAGATGATTAAAAGGATGTAATGATCAAACTTTCTATAGAAGAGATAGATAACGATAATGATTATGGGTCATCTGTATTAGAGCAGGACCCAGAAGTCAAAGAGCCACCTCTTTATCAAGTAATACTTCTTAATGATGACTATACTCCTATGGAGTTTGTTGTTTATGTCCTACAAACAGTCTTTAACCACACTCATGAACAATCAACTCAAATAATGATGGCAGTTCATACTAAAGGTATTGGAGTTTGTGGTATATTTTCTAAAGAGATAGCTGAGATGATGTCATATGAAGTTAACGAGATGGCAAAACATCACAATCATCCTCTGCTGAGTGAAATAGAACCATTAACGGATTAATATGTTTAGTAAAGAATTAGAAATTTCAATCGCGAGTCTTTTTGATCAGGCTCAAGAGATAAATATTCAATACCTTACTGTAGAACATTTATTTTTGATGATCTTGAATGATTTTGATGTAAAAGATTTTATTGAGTCTAAAGATATTCAAATAGAGTCATTAAAAGAGAGTCTTAATGACCATCTAAAACAAACAAGCATACTCAGAACCGATGCACAAAAAGCTGTTCAACCAACATTAGGTTTTCAAAGAGTTCTTCAAAGAGCCGTTTTTCATATTCAATCATCTGGAAAGGGCGTGGTAAAGCCAATAAATATACTTGTAGCAATTTTTTCTGAAAAAGAATCTCGGTCTGTTTATCTACTAAATAAAAATAATATTAATAGACTAGATGTTGTTACTCATATTTCCCATGGCAGTCCTGAAAAAACAACTACTGAAGAATCAGTAAATGAGGAGCAATCAGAATCCGATCCTATTAAAGCAAAGAAAGAGAGTTCTTATTTAATAAATCTTAATAGTCAGGTTGAAGAGGGCAAAATTGATAAATTAATTGGAAGAACAAAAGAGGTTGAAAGAATTGTTCAAATTTTATCAAGACGAACTAAAAACAACCCTCTTTTAGTCGGTGAGTCCGGCGTAGGAAAGACAGCCATAGCAGAAGGATTATCCTATCTTATTGTAAATAATAAAGTTCCTAAAATTCTAAGTAATTCAACCATATATGCACTAGATATTGCAGCATTAATTGCTGGTACAAAATATAGGGGTGACTTTGAAAAACGTTTAAAGGAAGTTTTAAAATTTTTAGATAAAGAAGATAAGCCAGTTCTATTTATAGATGAAATACATACCATTATTGGAGCAGGCTCAGCATCAGGTGGGTCCATGGATGTTTCTAACTTATTAAAACCTGCTCTAGGTAAAGGTCAAATTAGATGCATAGGCTCTACAACTTTTCAAGAATATAGAGGCATATTCGATCAAAATCAGGCGCTATCAAGAAGGTTTCAAAAAGTAGATGTCCTTGAACCAAATTATGATGAGTGTGTTGAAATTTTAGATGGGATAAAGTCAATCTATGAGGATTATCATAACGTTAATTTTTCTAACGAGGCTATAAAGACATCAATTGACCTATCCTCTAAATATATTAATGATAGATTTCTACCAGATAAAGCAATAGATGTTATTGACGAGACTGGAGCGATGCTCAATATTACCAGGAAAAATTCAAAAAAAATTACTGTAAATCAGTCACATATAGAGAAAACTATATCTAAAATAACAAAGATCCCTGAACAAAGCATTACAGCTGCTGATAAAAAGAACCTTAAAAATATAGAGGAAAGCTTGAAGCGTGTAATATTTGGTCAAGACGTAGCTGTTGAAACTTTGCTGTTGAAACTTTATCCAATGCAATTAAACTCTCCAGGGTTGGTTTAAGAGACGACAACAAGACTATAGGTTCATTTTTATTTACAGGACCAACAGGTGTAGGAAAGACTGAAATATCAAATCAACTGGCTGACATTATGGGTATTGACCTTGTTCGTTTTGATATGAGTGAATATATGGAAAGGCATACTGTTTCAAGACTTATTGGAGCACCTCCAGGTTATGTTGGTTTTGATCAAGGAGGCTTGTTAACAGAAGCAATAGTTAAATCTCCTCATTGTGTGCTTTTATTGGATGAGATCGAAAAAGCACATCCTGATATATTTAATATATTACTGCAGGTCATGGATGCTGGCGTATTAACAGATAATAATGGCAGAAAAGCTGATTTTAGAAACGTTATTTTGATTATGACAACCAATATTGGTGCTGAGCTCTTAGGTAGAAGAAATATAGGATTTAGCTCAACCTCCAATGAATCTGATGCTATGAATTCCTTAAATAAGCTATTTTCACCTGAATTTAGAAATAGATTGGATGAAACTATTCAGTTTAACTATCTCGATAAATCTATAATACTCTCTATCGTTGACAAGTTCCTAACCAAACTACAAGCACAACTAGATAAAAGAAACGTTGAAATTATTGTTTCTGATAATGTTATTAAATGGATTGCAGATAATGGTTACGATAAAGAAATGGGCGCGAGGCCAATGGAAAGATTCATATCCAAAAACATTAAAAAACCATTAGTGGATAAGTTATTGTTTGGTAACTTAAAATCCGGTGGTCAAATCAGCCTAGACATTAAGAATGGAAGTTTAAAGTTCAGCGAAGTAAAAAAGAAAGTTAAAGCCTAGACTATCTTCCTCTAAAAGTAATTCTTCCTACAGATAAGTCATAAGGCGTCATTTCAACTTTAACCTTATCTCCAGTTAATATTCTGATGTAATGTTTTCTCATTTTTCCTGAAATATGAGCAGTAATCACATGATCATTTTCCAATTTAACTTTAAATTTTGTATTAGGAAGAGTTTCAATAACTTCTCCTTCAAACTCTAGATTATCTTCTTTTGACATGAACACATTTTAAACTATATTTCTGCTAATAGGTGGTTCATATAGTTATATAATCATTAATATAAATTTAACATAGGACAGTATTATGATAATTAACCCAGGTGAAATTAACTTAGATGAAGCATTAAATATTTGCAAAGAATCATTAAAAAAAGGTCGAGAGTTAAATTTAATCGAGAGTTAAATTTAATGCCGTTAACTGTAACCGTTGTTGATGTAGCAGGTGTGATTAGGGCATCATTATCAGAAGAGGGCTCAGGACTAATAAGATCCGATATTGCATATGCAAAAGCATGGACATGCTTAGCTTTTAACGTTTCATCCAATACATTAAGAGACGTTTTTGAAGGTCAACCACGACTAGCACCAGCAGTTACTGGAATGCAAACAATGGCAGGCGGCAAGCTTGTTCCAACACCTGGTGGAATGTTGATTCAAAAAGATGGCAAGAATATTGGCGCTGTTGGTGTTACTGGGGATGTTTCTGATAAAGACGAGATTTGCGCTATTGCTGGTATTGAATCATCTAATTTAACGCCAGGACATAAATCTAAATAGTTTTTATAGAAAACACTCAATAGATATTTAGATACATCAGTAATAGAAAATCCTGAATCATGTGCTAATTCAATATATGATTTTATTAATAGTTTAAGATAAAGCAGGAGCATAAAATAATTTACATTTAATCTTCTTGGGTGATATATTTCTTATTATGCAAAGAAGATCTTTTTTTAAGTTTTTTGGCCTTTTAATATCTCTATTTAATATAAGAATCTTAGCGAGAGAAAGTGATACAAAAATATTGTTTAATCACGGGGTTGCTAGTGGTGATCCAACTCATGACATGGTAATAATTTGGTCTAAAATTACAAAAAATACAAATAAAAAAATAAATGCTACCTGGCAGATATCAACTAAAAAAGATTTTACAAATATAATTACTTCAGGAACAACCAAGTCCTATCCTCATAATGATTTTACATTAAAGGTAGATGTAAAAATCCCACTCGAATATAACGCAAAAAAAATCTATTATCGTTTTATTGTAAACAATATCTTTTCTCCAATTGGCACTACCAAAACTTTACCAATCTCAAACCCTGATAAATTTAATTTAGCTTTTTGTAGTTGCTCTAATTATCCAGCTGGTTTTTTTAATGCATATAGAGAGATAGCTCTTGATAGTGATATTGATGTAGTTTTGCACTTAGGTGACTATTTATATGAGCATGGTGCAGATGGATATGCCACAGAGGATGCTAAAAGACTTAATAGGTATGGTGCAGATGGATATGCCACAGAGGATGCTAAAAGACTTAATAGGGTGGTTGATCCAATTACTGAGATTGTTAGCCTAGATGATTATAGAAAACGTCATGCGCTTTATAAAACTGATGAAGACCTCCAATTATTACATTCAAAAAAAGCAATGATTCCAGTTTGGGATGATCATGAGTTTGCTAATGATTCATGGAAAAATGGAGCTGAAAACCATACATATGATGAGGGATATTTTTCAACAAGAAAGGCCAATGCATTAAAAGCCTATTATGAATGGATGCCAATTAGAGAATCAAATTCAAAATTAAAAATATGGAGAAAGTTTGAAATAGGGTCTTTATTTCAATTATTAATGCTAGATACAAGATCTATATATAGAGACAAACAATTAAATTTTGATAATTACTTTATAGACAATAAATTTAATAAAAAACAATATATGAAAGACCTTCAAAAGAAAAGAAATCTAGTGGGTGCCGAACAATTTAAATGGCTGGATAAAAATATTAATAATAAATTTAAATGGTCGGTTATTGGACAACAAATTCTCCTTTCGCCAACAGTATTGCCTAAAATATTTTCTGAGTTAGATAAAAATTCTTTTCCTAAATTCCTTCATAAATACTTAAAAATTGGAGGAATGGATATTCCTTATAATACAGATTCATGGGATGGTTATCCAAAAGAAAGAAACAAGTTACTTAAAATACTTTCTAAAGCACAATCTAGTATTGTTCTTACAGGAGATACACATAACTCATGGATATCAAATTTGTTCAGTGATGGTCAAAATTTTATTGGTGTAGAGATTGCAGCACCTTCAATATCATCACCAAATTCAGTTGATCTATTTAAAAGTATAACCAACGATATTGATCAAGGATTTATAAAGCAAAATGAAAACCTGAAGTGGGCAAATGGTTCAGGTAAAGGTTTTGTTAAGTTAGCTATAGATTCCAATCAAATTGAAGCAAAATTCATGTACGTAAGTAATATTAAATCTAAACAGTATCAATTAACTGATACCAATAGATTTATTATAAAACATAATCAACCTATATAATTGAACATAATATATATTATGCGAAGTGGTATATATTTCCATCTAGACCCTACTACTCTATTTATTGATATAAATAAAGTCATTTATTTTATTAATAGGGAGAAATAATGACTGAATATCAAATATTAAATATGATGCATGTTGGATTTATTCAAAATGCTATGTACTTTGTTGGAATGGTTTTAATGACGTGGCTAGCATTTAGAATGTGTAACAATGTTAGAAATAATCCAAATACAAATATGGCTGGCAAGGCGTTCACATCTATATTTTGTGTATTTGTCGCACTATTTATGACTCAAACAAATGCAATTGGCGGATCAATACTAACCTCTAGTGTTAACTCGCTAGTAGATATTGGTGCGGCTTCAGCAGATAGAATGTCTGCTTATCTATCATCTCCAATGATTATTGGTGGCCCAGTTCAAAAAGTGTTTGTATTATTTGTTCTTGTTTTTCAACTAGCTCTGGTTTGGACTAAAGAGTAATAGGCATTTCTTATTAAACTAAGGGCCTTCGGGCCCTTTTTATTTTCTAATTATGTTCATCCCTTCTAATTTCTTATCTCTTTCAGGGTCTGAATATATTTCTTTTTCATAAATCTCATGTTCAAACCATGTTATAAATTCTTTAGATCTATTTATTTTCATAAAATTCCAAACACTCTTACCCTGCTCTGTCTTCATAACGCCTAATCTGAGTGCTGATATTCTAGATTTTAGATGAGAATCGTCAACAAAGCCCTTTTCAACCTTGTCATAAACATCAAAAACATCAACAAGACATGTCATTACAAAGTGATTAATTCTCCATCTATCAGTATGGGTTAAGTCATCTGAAGCCCAGTCTTTAGCTAGAAAATTTGAAAATTCTTGATCTTTGGTTGTTTGAAAAAATCTGTCATATTGCCTTTGTGTTAACGAATGACCAAATTGAGCTTTTGTAATTTCATTTTGTTGATGTATCTGTATACCAAGATATATTACCGAGACAACTACACCAAAGGCAGCTATTACTTGAACAATTAAAACAATAGTTTCTGAATTCATATGCTAGTTCCTAATTCCAGTTTAGTATAATTTTGCCAGCTTTACCTGAGTTCATTAAATCAAAACCTTCTTGGAAATCAGTGTAGTTCAAGCGATGAGTTATAACCTTTCCTATATCTAAACCAGATTCAATCATAACTGACATTTTGTACCATGTTTCATACATTTCACGACCGTATATACCTTTTAATGTCAGCATACCAAAGGCAGCTATTACTTGAACAATTAAAACAACAGTTTCTGAATTCATATGCTAGATCCTAATTCCAGTTTAGTATAATTTTACCAGCTTTACCTGAGTTCATTAAATCAAAACCTTCCTGAAAATCAGTGTAGTTCAAGCGATGAGTTATAACCTTTCCTATATCTAAACCAGATTCAATCATAACTGACATTTTGTACCATGTTTCATACATTTCACGACCGTATATACCTTTTAATGTCAGCATATTAAAAATAACAAGACTCCAATCTATTGCCATTTCTTCTGATGGAATACCTAGAATCCCAACCTTTCCACCATGACACATATTTGCTAATAAGTCTCTGAATGCTGATGGGTTGCCAGACATCTCCAAACCAACATCAAACCCTTCAGTCATCCCTAAATTTTTTTGAACATCGGCTAGTTGTTCATTTCTTACATCTATAGTGTGTGTTGCTCCTAATGTCTCTGCTAAAGAAAGACGATAAGGATTTATATCAGTTATTACAACATGACGAGCACCTGCATGTTTACATACTGCAGCTGCCATGGCGCCTATTGGCCCAGCACCAGTAATAAGGACATCTTCACCAAGTAAATCAAACTGAAGAGCTGTGTGAACTGCATTTCCTAAAGGATCAAATAAGGATGCTACATCCAAATCAATAGATGGTTTATGCACCCAGACATTAGACATTGGCAAAGAAAGGTATTCTGCAAAAGCACCATTTCTATCTACCCCAACACCACTATTATCAGCACATAGATGACGTCTTCCAGCAAGACAATTTCTGCATCTTCCACAAACGACATGCCCTTCTCCTGAAACAATTTGACCAATTGAGAAATCATTAACATTAGATCCAATTTCTACAATCTCACCTACAAACTCATGGCCTATAGTCATTGGTGTTGTGATGTTATCTTGTGCCCATTTGTCCCAGTTATAAATATGAAGATCAGTACCACAAATAGCAGTTCTTTTAATTTTAATTAGGACATCATTAATACCTATCTCTGGCATAGCAACATCCTCAAGCCAAAGGCCTGGTAATGCTTCTTTTTTTATTAATGCTTTCATAGAATTTTATCCTTAGCTAATGCAAATGAATGAAGAGCAGAATCTAAATCTTCTTTTGAGAATGATGCTGACATTTGAGTTCTTATTCGTGCCATTCCTTTTGCAACAACTGGATATGAAAAAGCAATCACATAAACA
>Ga0209199_1003482_pt1 | contig 15619 bp, 14 predicted proteins | sample COGITO_mtgs_1105_7_FD_184805 | JGI IMG/M metagenome (GOLD analysis project Ga0209199, IMG submission 184805) | Pelagic marine microbial communities from North Sea - COGITO_mtgs_110523 (SPAdes) (version 2) | ecosystem: Environmental > Aquatic > Marine > Epipelagic ...
TGTCTCATGAAGATGTAGATGGTTTATACCCTTGCGGAGAAGGTGCTGGTTATGCTGGTGGTATTATGTCTGCCGCTATTGATGGTATAAACTGTGTAGATGCTGTTTTGAAGAAACACGGGGTATTGGATTAATCCTCATCTGCTCTCTTCCGTACTATTTTCACAATACGTCCGTACATTATTTCTGCTAAATTCCAATTATATCCATCGAAGTTGGCGGTGTTATTGAATTGAATAACAACGGTGTCCATATCTTTGTGGTACTCCGCAATACTTTGGTAACCGACGAGCAAACCAGTATGCTTGTACACATAAACTGATGAATAAATTTCTTGCTCCCCTTCCTTAAAAACAGAACCATCGTTTAGTGCTCTTATAAAGATTCCCACATCTTCAGCAGTAGCGATCATTAAGCCTGAGAAGTCCGTTTTTTGATCTTCGTCATATCCAACATAGTAGCCACTCATTACATCGTCTATGTTCACTTCATGAATAGAACCGAAGGTGTTTTTGAGTCCAAGAGGTATCAAAATTTTTTCTTTGATGTATTGTTGGTGACTGTATCCCAAAACCTTGTCTATAAGATCAGAAATGAGCATATAAGCCGTATTCGAATAGCCGTAACTTTCGTTTGGTTTAAAAGTTGCTGGTAAATCGAGCCCATAGGCTAGAGTTTCCTCTTTATTTTTTGGCGGTTTACTCCAATATTCGGGGTGATCAACAAAGTTGGGTATACCACTCCTATGCTGCAGCATCATTCTCAAGGTTATTTGGTCTGCATATTCAATTCTATTTGCAAGCTCTGGAAAGTATTCAGCAACTGTTTTATCAAGCGAAAGACGTTTATCGTGAACTAATTTTGCAGCTGCAACAGCTACATATAGTTTTGTTATACTAGCAATTTTGAATAAGGCATGCGGATCGGCAGGGATTTTATTTTTTCGATCATGCCAGCCGGCAGCATAATATTCTGGGTCTTTTCCTGCTTGGTCTACATAAACAAGCATTCCATCAAAATCATATGTAATGGCTTCGTTTACTTGTTCTTGAACCGAATCGGGTAGGGGTAAAACCCATGCTTTTACTAAAATCCAAGGAACAAAATACAAAGAACCAATACTGGCTAGGATGAATATAATTCTGAGGGTTTCTTTTATTGGATTCTTCTTCATGGGAATTTTTGGGTTTGGGACTTTATTGGATTATTCAGAACAGATGGTAGGACTTAGATTTTCATTTAAAAAGTCTAATTTAATAAAAAAATAGAATGTAATCTGCTTGGAACATATTCTGACTAATTCTTGGAATCGTAATATTGTTTAAGCACAAAAAAAGCTTTTTTCTTTTCCCCTTTTTCAGAAATCAGCCCTTTGCGGTTGTAGTTGTCTTGTATCTCTGGAAGTACTCTTCTGGGCGATTTGAAATCAACAAGAATCCAAGGCGATAAGCCTCGCAACTGGTCGATCTGATCTACCATTTTGAGAGTTTCTTCATAGAGGTATTCCTGATATTCTTCTGTCCATCGCTCATCCTTTTCGCCATGTAAACCATATTTTGCTCCTGCCCCAAATTCTGAAATCAATACAGGTTTATTTTGTGTAATCTCCCATTTAATTTCTCGACACTTTTCTATTCCACCGTCATACCATCCAATGTATTGATTGAAACTCAATACGTCTACAACCTCTGCAAAATCATCGTGAATGGTTCTTGTATTGGGATCCTCTTGATAATTCTGTTGCTCTAGAGCTGCGCTAATTAACCTAGACGGATCTTTTGCTTTGGTGAATGCGGCAAGTCTTCTTAGAAAACGATTTCTGGAATCGCTCGTCGGTGTTTCGTTTGCCATCGACCAAATAATTACGCTTGCTCTGTTTTTATCCCGCTGTATTACTTCTGAAATCTGATTTTGAGCATTCCAATACGTGTCTTCATTCTCCCATGAAATTGTCCAGTAAACTGGGTTTTCTTCCCAAACTAAAATGCCCATTTCATCTGCCAAGCGAACCATGTATTCATTGTGAGGATAGTGTGCCAGTCGGATGTAGTTACAGCCAAGCGATTTGGCATGTTCAAGTAATTTGCGAGCATCTTCTTTAGAATTACCTCTACCGCCATTGGTGAGGCTTTCTTCGTGAATTGAAATTCCTTTTAAAAAAACAGCCTCTCCATTGAGTAGAATGTCGGCTCCTTTTGTTTCAATGGTTCTGAATCCAATTTGATCAGTAATTATATCCTCCGCCGTACTTAAAACTACCTTGTATAACTTAGGAGTTTTTGGCGACCAATAGGTTATGTTCTTTACGTTTATTTCGAACACACATTTACCTTCACCATCCGTTTTCAACTCTTTCGTTATGTTGAGTTCTGGAATAGTAAGTTTGATTTTTTTGTTGCGTTTGCTGTCTCCGTTCAGTTCAATGGATCCGTTTACAAGCTGCTTATTTTTGTTGCTTATAGAAATTTGATAATCGGCAATGTATGTTTTGCTCGTTTCGATCAGTTTTACTTCTCGGGTAATTCCTCCGTAATTCCACCAATCGGTATTGAGTGTAGGCACACCCTCTTTTTTTCTCTTATTATCAACTTTAACAATGATGAAATTTCCTTGTTCCTGAAGCAGTTCTGTAACTTCAAATTGAAAAGGGGTGAAGCCCCCTATGTGTTTTCCAAGTTTTGTGCCGTTTAAGTAAACATCTGTTTCGTAATTCGATGCACCAAAGTAAACGAAAACTCGATTCTTTGGATCACGTTTGCTGTAATCGAACGACTTTTTGTACCAAAGACTTCCTTCGTAATAAAAGAGGTTTTCTTTTTGTGAATTCCAGTCTCCCGGAACTTTTAGGCTGTCCATTTTGTCGAAATCATATTCGACTAAATCTGCTTTACCTTTTCGTTTGGCATTGGTAAAAAAAGCACCATTTCCAGGGTTCTCTTGATTTTCAAAAGGTTCATATCGGTAGTTGTAAAACCCGTTCTCGTAGGGGTCTACAATGTATTTCCAATACCCATTCAAGAGGGTAGCCTCTCTGTTAAATGCATTGGTCATGAGTTGTTCTTGTGCACTGAGTGTTTGGAGTGCAAAAACACAACAAAGCAATAGAATCAGTTTTTTCATTTTCATTGTTTTGTTAATACAAGAAACAATTTGATTTTGGATCTTACTGGAATAATTTACTTTTTTTCTACACGTAGAATTTTTCCCATTTTACGGCCTCTTGCCAATTCATTAATCAGTTTTCTATCGGCCTACATTACTTATACAATTCAAATTCCGCTTCTATTTCTTCAATTCGATAACCACAAACTACTTCTTTGATCAAGTGTGCGTTGGAATGTATTATTGTTTTTGAATTTAATAAAAAAAGTGAAATCCTCAACAGGAGGTTTTTTAGTCCACCGAATGATTATCTTGATTAATTAATGTCATAAGCTCATGGATGTTGGGCTCTTTATAAATTGCTTCAATCATTTTGGAGTACTCTTTTACAAATCGTTTATTATCGAGAAGACTGCCAAAAATATCGGGTATTCTTAAGAAGCTAAGATGATTTTGTTCATACTGTTTTGCGTTATGATGAAGTTCTTCTTTTCGTTCATCAATTATATCAATTTCATTATGGTTTATATCCATACGTTTGTCGCTATAGTAACACCATGCTGCCAAAATAAATGTCCCATAGCGTATACTCCCTTCAGTAGCTAAATTTTCAAGTACAGTTGGAATCAAGAATTTAGGCAATTTTGCAGAACTTTCAGAACAGATTCTTTGTACACCATCTTTTATATTGGGATTGGCGAATCTTTTTTCTAAACTATTTTTATAATCCGTTAGGTCAATTCCCTCAATTTCGCCTAATTGGGGAGTAACTTCATTGTCCATAAATTGTCTCATGAATGTGGCGAAAATTTTGTCTTCCATACACGCATTGATGGTGTCATGACCATGTATGGCTCCCGGAATTCCCAAAACGGAATGCCCAGCATTCAACAAACGAATCTTCATTTTTTCATAAGGGGTAACATCTGGGACAAACTGAACTCCAAGTTTTTCGAGAGGAGGTCTCCCGTTCGAAAAATCATCTTCGATTACCCATTGAATGTAGGGCTCGCAAACAATTGGCCAAGCGTCTTTTAGTTGATGTTTAGTATTTAAGAAATCAATTGAGGATTGGGGGGTAACAGGTGTTATTCTGTCTACCATAGAGTTTGGAAAACAGACTTCATCTTTTATCCAATTGTAAAGGGATGGATTTTTTTTCTTAACAAAAGACAAGAACATTGAGCGCGTTACAGCTCCATTGTGTTGAATATTGTCGCATGATAAAATAGTGAATGCAACTAAACCATTGTTTCGTCGTTTTTCTAATGCTGCAGCCAAATAACCAAAAACCGTTTTCGGATTATTTGGGTACTGAAGATCATGTTGAATATCGGGGTTATCAAAATCAAACGCACCGGTATTCGGATTGAAATTATAACCTCCTTCAGTAATAGTTAATGAAACAATTTTGGTGTCAGCATGTGCCATGCGATCAATTGCCAAATCGGGTGTTTCAAAAGCAAAAATATAATCTACTATAGATCCTATAACTTCACAGGTTTCGTTTCCTTCTGGATGCTGTGTAATGAGAGTATAAAGGCAATCTTGTTGCTCCAATACAGTAGCAATATTGCGGTCCCCTTCTCGTATACCGATACCGCAGATTCCCCATTCAGAATTTTGAGTATCTCCAAGTAATTGATGGATATAATAAGCCTGATGTGATCGATGAAACCCACCAACTCCAATATGAACGATGCCTGTCTTGATCAAATCCCTGTCATAGGTTGGGCAAGGGAGTTGAGATGCAATGGAGTTTATGTTTTGCTGTTTTAATTTAATTGTACTCATTGTATCTTATCCGTTATTTAATGACTTGCGTCTCTGCATCGCCCAATATGCTGCAATGAAATATATTAGGGTACAGGCAAAGCCAATTTGATAAAAAACCGCTCTATTGGAGATATAGGCTGCTTCATCTGGACTGGCTACCAATGTTTTTATCGCTAAAAACAACGTTAATCCGAGAACGCCATATGAAACAAGCTTCAAGATTTTTGTAAATATCGAGCCATCTTGCACTGTTTCTGGTTCTTCTTTCTCCAACTTTTCATGATACTTTACGATCGCTTTATTATAAGCATCTTCTTTCTTTTCATCTTCTGGATATTTTTTATTGGCACCATATTTACCCGCCAAGAAGGTGTAAACCAATATTGTGAAAAACCAAGTTGGAATGAATAGGTAATAAAAAGACATGACGTCAAGTGCATTGAGACCAAAGCCAAAAATGAGACCAATAATCCAAGACAAAACGGCAGGAGAACTATTTTTGTATTCTTGGAATTTTGACCAATAACGGGTGTAGCCAATTTTAGGGAAAATTTGATGTTCAGTGAATACAATTGCTCCAACAGGAACAACTAATAGGCCTGCGTAGGTCAACAGCGGCAATATTTGTGAAAATACAAAAGGGAAACAAGCAACAATGATCATGACTACTCCAACAATCATAGTTGTTTTTCTCAGCGAATGATTGGTGTAGATCGCTTGTGCTGCTAAGCCTGCTCTATATAAATTGGTGATAGCGGTTGTCCAACCAGCCACAATAACAATAACAAAACCAGACCACCCAAGAGCATAGTAAGCAACATCGCCCGGATCGAGTTGTACAATTGATTCTCCTAAAATCACAGCGGTACCAGCGCCCATGATTCCGGCAGCAATCCAAGCAATATAATGTCCAAAAAGCATCCCAGTACTGGTTGCAAGACCGTAGTGTTTTTTCTTGGCAAAACGCAACAAGGCCATATCAATCAAACCGAAATGAGTAATCGTATTTGCTGCCCATCCAAAACCGATAACTTCGACCAATCCGATTCCGGGTTTGCCGTCACTGTTTACACCTGTCCAAATAGACTGATTTCCGATATCAACAAAATCTGCCCAGCTACTTGGAAGAGTGAACCCTAAAACATCTAAAGAAAGTGCTGGCATTAAAACAATTGCCCCACTGGCAAACATAGTGAATAACCAAGGGGCACAAATGCCCGAAAAGTCTGAGACAGCTTTGAAACCATAAAGGGCTACAAACACTACAAATATTCCTACGAGTAGAACAATTAATACAAACCACAAATTCGTTGGATACCAATCGAGCTGTGCAGGAATTCCAAAGGCAAATCGAACAGCAGTAGAAGACACCGTAACCATTGCAGCAGAAATGACTGTGAATATTAGAATATTGGCCCAGTTATATAATTTGGACATCGAATCACCAGCAATTTTATTGAGATAAGTGTACAGACTTAGACGGGTTTCAACAGCAATTGGACTTGTTATCAAAGTCCAGCTTAAAACGGCCAAGACATTTCCAATGAGCAAGCCAAGAATAATGTCCATTGTCTTTGCACCTAAAGCAACAAAAGTTGCTCCAATGACAAACTCTGTAGCTGCGACATGTTCTGCTGCATACAAGCCCGCAAAATGAGTCCAATTGTGTAATTTATGCTTTGGAACAGGAAGCTGTTCTTCATGCATGTTTTCGAATTGTTGAAAATCAGTTGATTTGTTCATTTTTATCTTTTAATTACTGGTAATACTAACTAGATAGTGTAAAAAGTAGGTGATAAGCACTTTTGATTCGGTTAATTGGCATGCTAAATATAGATATTTTATTTCTGTTTTTTTTTAGATCTTAAACACCTATGTTTTTATATCTCCTAAAGCTACAAAATCATCTTCTCTGTATCCTTTTTTTATTTCCGAAGCCTGCATTGATTCAGGCGAAATTTTGATAGCTTTTTTTTGATCAGATTAGTTATAAAGAATTTGTTTTTATTTTAATCTCCATCCAACAAATAGATTTCTACAAGTGATATGCCTTTTTCCTCAATCGCACAGCATAATTTTTTCAAGTAAATAGAATTGTGGGATATTCCTTCGTTATTGAATTCATAACAGTTCCCTTTGACATTGTAATATTCAGATTTTCTTCTTGTTCTTTGGCCCGTGTAAATTTCTGGATTTTTGAAAATCTAAAATGTTTGTTACTTCAGAGGATGTTCCAAAATTATGATTAAAAGAATTTACTGCTGGTTTCCAATGGTCATAACCAGCAACTATGTTGTAGCCTTGTTGTCTGAAACCTTCGGAAAATCCACCTGCTCCACAAAAAAAGTCTATTACTGTTAGTTCATTCATATGTAGGTTAAATCTACGATTTTTCATTTTTTTATTCGATTCAGCGTTGGCGAAAAATTGCTCTTTTGGTTTTTTAAGTTTTGGCTCGTGCTCAGGCAAAAACCAAATGTGCAATTTGTGCGGTTGGCAGTATGAAATACAACTAATGTATATCTTCACTATTGCGTTTATTTCTTTTATATATTTTCAGTACTCATTAGCCGTATCATGCTCTTTAATAGCGTTTTGTGATTCAATAACGACGTCTAAGGGGCTTTTTATATTTGCAAGAGATTTTTTGCTAACATGGGTATAAATTTCTGTTGTTTTAGAACTCCCGTGTCCTAGGAGCTTTTGGATATATCGAATATCAGTACCTTTTTCTAATAAATGCGTAGCAAACGAGTGGCGCAGCATATGAGGATAAACTCGTTTATTTATATTTGCCTTTTTAGTTGCTTTTAAAATGGCAAATACTTCTTGTTCTGTAAGTATTTTGGGTAATTTTTTTTCTTTCCTTGGCCGATCAATCGCAAAAATCATTTTGGGTCGCCGCAACACCTTTTCATAGTAAAATTTAATTGCATTGATGTATTGGTTTTGTGTGGAAGGACTAACCTGTTTTTCTTGGATCAAATAAAGTAGAAAGGTTTTGATTTCTTCTTTCGATAGCGTGTCGAGACTTCGATTTTTATAATAAGACTTGAATTTTAAAAAGCAAGAACAGTAGGTCTTAATCGTGTTTTCGCTATAGCGTTTTAAAAGAAGTTGCTCGCCATACTCTTTAGGTAAATGAATTTCTGGCGTATATTCCTTGGTGTTTTTTTTAGTTTGCGTCGTTGTGGGGGGCGACTTTTTGAGTTGGGAATAATCAATAAAAACTTTTCCCTTAAAGGCTTCATAAAAAGTAGATAGCAGAAACTCTTTTTTGAGGAAATACCACGATTGAAGCGACTGACTCCAACGCGCGCCCTTTTGCGGTTGTATAAGTACAATCAATTCCCGATCGTAAGCAAAACCTGCTTTTACAATGGGTTCATGTCGATGTATGTCGGGTATAAGCCGCAGGTTTTTCATGATAAGAACAGATTTGGGAGCTGTTACTTCAAATGTAATAAAAAAAGTAAAGCCCTCGACAAGAGGGCTTTAAATACAGTATAAGTGGAGTTTGTTTACAAGTGAATCACTTCGTCGTATGCATCGGCTACGGCTTCCATCATTGCCTCACTCATGGTCGGGTGGGGGTGAACAGCTTTGAGTACTTCGTGTCCTGTGGTTTCTAGTTTACGACCCAAGACCGCTTCTGCGATCATATCGGTAACGCCGGCACCAATCATGTGGCAACCCAACCATTCGCCGTATTTGGCATCGAAAATCACTTTTACAAAACCGTCGGTAGTTCCGCTGGCTTGCGCTTTTCCGGAAGCAGAGAACGGGAACTTTCCAACCTTGAGTTCATAACCCTTTTCTTTGGCTTGGGCTTCGGTCATTCCGACAGAGGCTATTTCTGGGTAGCTATACGTACATCCGGGGATGTTGCCGTAGTCTAATGGCTCTACGTTATGTCCTGCAATTTTTTCTACACACAAAATCCCTTCAGCAGAAGCGACGTGTGCTAAAGCTTGACCTGAGGTTACATCACCAATAGCGTAGTAACCTGGGAGGTTGGTTTGGTAAAAATCGTTTACTAAGATCTTATCGCGATCTACAGCAATACCGACATCTTGTAGGCCGATGTTTTCGATATTGGTTTTTATTCCTACGGCAGACAAAACAACGTCTGCTTTGAGGGTTTCTTCTCCTTTGGCAGTTTTTATAGTAGCGGTAACACCTTTGCCTTTGGTGTCTACATGCGTCACCTCGGCATTGGTCATGATCGTAATTCCTGCTTTTTTAAACGAACGTTCCAATTGCTTAGAAACTTCTTCGTCTTCAACCGGTACAATTCGATCTTGGAATTCAACAACGGTTACTTCAGTTCCCATGGCATTGTAGAAATGAGCAAACTCAATTCCAATAGCTCCAGAACCTACAACGATAAGCTTTTTAGGTTGCTTAGAAAGCGTCATTGCTTCTCGGTACCCAATTACCTTCACACCGTCTTGTGGAAGGCTAGGAAGCTCTCTAGAGCGTGCTCCAGTGGCGATGATTATGTTTTTACCAGCATATATTGTAGTGGTGTCGCCTGAGCTAACACTCACTTGCTTGTTGGGAAGGATGGTACCAAACCCATTGATGATGTCGATTTTATTCTTTTTCATCAAAAACTGAACGCCTTTACTCATGCCAGCGGCAACGTTACGACTTCGGTTGACTACTGCGTCAAAATCTTTATCGTAATCGGTTACTTTCAGACCGTAGTCCGATGCGTGTTTGAGGTAATCAAAAACTTGAGCAGATTTGAGTAACGCCTTGGTTGGGATACATCCCCAGTTCAAGCATACACCGCCTAAGCTTTCTTTTTCAATAATAGCAGTTTTCAAACCCAATTGTGAGGCTCGGATTGCGGTTACATAACCCCCAGGTCCACTTCCTAAAACAAGTACATCGTAAGTTGTCATAAATTCATTTTTTTAGATGGCGCAAAAATACAAAAAAGAGGGATAAGTTTAATCGTCTTAGTCTTCCTTTTTAGCTTCAAAGTTAATGCTTGCAGAATTAACACAATATCTTTTTCCAGAAGCTGTGGGTCCATCGTCAAAAACATGACCTTGGTGTCCACCACAATTGGAGCAAACAATTTCTACACGCACCATTCCGTGGGTAGCGTCCTTGCGATATTCAATCGCTCCTTCGATACTTTGATCGTAACTAGGCCATCCGCAACCGCTATCAAATTTTGAGTCACTGGCATAGAGCGGCTGATTACAACCACGACAGTTATAGGTTCCGTTTTCGTAATGACTGTTATATTCTCCACTGTGGGGATATTCTGTTCCTTGTTCGCGTAAAACACGGTATTCTTCTTTTGAGAGGAGCTTGCGCCAAGCTTCTTCTGTTTTGTGAACTGGGTAATTGCTATTCATCGGTTGATGCAGGTGTAAAGGTTAGTGCGGCAGAATTAATGCAGTGGCGTTTGCCTGTAGTTTCTCTGGGTCCATCATTGAACATATGACCTAGGTGTCCTCCACAAGTATTGCACTTGAGTTCGGTTCGGGCATAACCCAATTTATAATCGACATCAAATTCTATGTTTTCTGTAGCACCACGATCGAAGGAAGGCCATCCTGTTTTGGAATCGAATTTATCTTTCGAATAATACAGCTCTGTTTTACATGCTGCACAGGCATAAGCTCCTTCTTTGTAAAACGAATTATACTCACCAGTAAAAGGACGTTCTGTTCCTGCTTGGCGCAATACATAATAAGCCATTTCTGGAAGTGAATTTTTCCATTCTGCATCTGTTTTCTGGATGGCGTATGCAGCCTTTTTTTGTGTCTCTTTTTTTGCCGTTTGACAGCTTGCCAAAAAAGGAAGTAGGAGGAGGGTGAACAATATCTTTTTCATAAATCAGATTTTTGAGCGAAGATACAAATCTTTAAAACGCTATGTTTTTGGATCAATACTTCTTGGGTTATTGCTCTATTGTAGGCAAATAGAATGCCATAAATATAGTTAAAGTAATACTTTAACTGTAAGATTTAAAAGCTGTTAAAAAAATGAAATTATAAGTTTAATTAAATATATCTAAATAATTGATTTTGATTATTTTAATTACTACTATAAGTTTTGCTTATGCAGCTGTTTTTTTGACCCAAATGCATGCTTTTTATTTTTAGAGCCTCAAGATGTATTTTTAAAAACAAAAGAAAAAATCTATTTTTAGTACAACTGCTGTTAATAGCTTATCTTGAACTTCAAAACTATTTTATGATTCAACCAAAAGTTGCATTAGCTAAAGGGAGTAAAAAATTAATCAATGCTTGGGCATTTTATGACTGGGCAAATTCGGTTTATCCTTTAGTCATTTCCTCTGCTGTTTTTCCGATCTATTACGGGATGGTTTTTGCCGAAAATAATCAGATAGATTTTTTCGGATATGCCGTTAAAAATACAGCCATGATTAGTTTTGTTACAGCGATGGCTTTTATTGTTGTTGCGATCATTTCGCCCATACTTTCTGGGATTGCTGATTACATTGGAAACAAGAAAAAATTCATGAAATTTTTCGTTCTCATGGGTTCTATTTCTTGTGTTGGATTGTATTGGTTTGACCTCGAAACAATTTATTTGGGCTTATTTTTTTACTTCCTCGCCATGATCGGATTGTGGTCTAGTTTGGTTTTTTACAATTCCTATTTACCCGATATCGCTTTTGAAGATCAACAAGATCGTGCTTCAGCTCGAGGATATTCGATGGGGTATATTGGTAGTGTTTTACTGCTACTTTTTAATCTCTCCATGGTGATGATGCCCAACATGTATGGAATTGAAGGAACAGAACGAGAAGCAGCCATGCTTGCAATGAAATATTCCTTTGTTTCTGTTGGAATTTGGTGGGCTTTATTCAGTATGTATTCCTTTTATTACTTGCCCATTGGTACTTCAGATCAGAAAGTAACCCAAGATATCATTTGGAATGGCTTTAGAGAGCTTCGTAAGGTTTGGGATGATCTGGCCAAAAACCTACGTCTAAAGCGGTATTTGGTTGCATTCTTTATATACAGTACTTCCCTGCAAACAGTAATGCTTGTAGCGGCTTATTTTGGAGAGGAAGAGATCGCTTGGGGTTCCGATTCTGATAAAACAGTCGGACTTATCACAAGTATACTCCTCATTCAAATCGTAGCCATCTTGGGCGCAATAATTACGGCACGCTGTTCGGAGCGTTTTGGAAATCTAAAAACCTTGTTTGTAATCAACATAATCTGGGCATTGATTTGTGTGTATGCCTATTTCATTCACACGCCAGAAGAATTTTATGTTATCGCTGGTTTTGTGGGCTTGGTCATGGGAGGCTTACAATCACTATCCCGTTCGACCTATTCCAAGTTTCTGCCTGAAACCGAGGATACCGCATCGTATTTTAGCTTTTACGGAGTAACAGAAAAGATTGCTATTATTATTGGTATGCTTTTGTTTGGTGTGTTGGATCAAGTAACAGGAAGCATGCGCGCCTCCATCCTGTTTTTCTTTGTATTCTTTGTTATTGGCGCGCTTATGCTATTACGAGTTCCTAAAGAAAAGAAGGCTTAGTATCCTTTCATTTCTTTTACAGAGCCCGAACCACTGACTTTGGAATGTACCCGTGTAGAAGAAGTGCCTAGGTAGCGTACGCTTCCAGAACCAGAAACACGAGCTTCCAATTCATCAGAGACATTGGCTTCTATGCGACCGGATCCACTGACAGTAAATTCGCCTTCTTCTGTTTTCAACTCTTTTGCTTTGATTGAACCTAAGCCTGAAAGAACTGCTTCAAAATTTGCGCTTCTTCCGTTTAGCTCAATCCGACCAGAGCCCGATAATACAGCTTCAACATCGTCAGCAGATACGCCTACTATAATTTTTCCAGAGCCTGACATTTTCATTTCCAAATGACTTGTTTTTATTTGCTCTTCTGAACGCACACTTCCCGAGCCACTGAGTGCGATTTCTCGTAAAGAGTGTAAAGGAACTTCTATGGCAATGGCTTTATGGTTTGAAGGCTTTAAGTAATAGTTCTTCTTCATTTTTATAATCAGAGCGCCATCTTTTACTTCTGTAATGATATAATCCATTAGATTTTCATCAGTTTTGATGGATACCTCTTTTGTGCGATCTGATGTAAGTACAACTCGGAAGCTTCCGCTTACCTTTAACTTGTTGAATGCATCAACGGTTCGGTCTTCGGTAACGATACTGCCATTTCCTTTTGTTTTTTTTGAGCCCCAGTTTTGGGCAGAAACAGTAGAAACAGATACTAGTAGGGCAAGGGTAAGGATAAGATTTTTCATAAGATTGGGTTGTTATATTAGTTATGGGTTAGTTTAATTCCTCCATAGTCTGAGGTAATGTTGAGTACGCCTTTTTTGACTGCAGTTCCATAAGAACCTTGGAAATAGCCGTCTTCATTTTCTTTTATCTTCTTGAGATAATCCAATCCGAAATCAGATTTAAAGCCTGCATACTCTGTTTCAACTTCAAAATCGAAACTCCAATCTGGATCGAGACCAAGAGCAATTGCCGCATAGTCAGAGTTAATTGTAATGGAACGTGCATCAGCTCCGATTGATCTTATTTTTAGAGCGCCATAATCCAAATTGATTGCTGCATCAAAATGAATTTCGTCAATGGTAATGCCTACATAATCTCCATCTCCCTCTACGTTTCCAACAGAACCGAGACCTAGTTTGCCGTAGTCGCAGTTGAATTCAAGTTCATCGACTACATCAATCTGAACACGACTGTAGTCTGCATTCAAATCTATTGCTTTACTTTCTTCAATATCCAAGCTTGAGTAATCGACCTGAATGGTTCCCTGTTTCATGTATTCGATGTTGGAATTGGAACTATAAGCAATCTCGATCTTATTATCGTGGTGTAGTAAACGTCCGATATCCAGTTTCCCGTATTCACAGTCTATAGTGGCACTACCTTTCAATTCATCTAAAAAGATATTCCCATATTCATTGTAAAAAATTGCTTGGTTGGTACTGGGCATTTTTACAGTGTAGTTGATGTGAAAATTTTGATTATCGTTATCAAAGAAGCTCCAGTTGAAGCTGAACCAAGAAGAATTGTTTCCAGGATCTTCTAGATGTGTTTTAACAGATACTGCATCTGCAGTGTTAGAAAAAGCAATGTGGATGTCTTCTAGTTGCTCCAATACACGCTCACGTTTCCTTCCTTCAACTTGTATATCAACGATGATTTCAACTTTATCTTGATCCCAAGAATGTACATTGATGTTTCCGTATTGATTGTCTAGCGTTAGTGTTGCGTCGGAATTGACGGTGAACTCTTTTTTGATTTCTTTGGTTTCTGTAATTTTCTGTGGCATTGACCAACTTACAGTGGATATCAAGAAGATACTCGCAAGTAAGCTGTTTGATAATGCCTTAAAGGACTTCTTTTTCATAGTTGGTGTTTTTAAGGGTATTTATTTTTTCTTCTAATTCATATAAAACCACGGATCGATGTTGTAAATTTTCGATCATGGCTTGTATTAATAAGGGATGTACCGTATTGTTTTTAAACGCATCCATTAATTTTTGGTACTCTAGTTCTAATCGGGCTAGCTGCTCTTTTCCATCAGCAATAAGCACGGTGTATTCCGCATTTTCTTCCTGGTCTATTGCAGCCAGTTGTTTATCGATGTATTGGGTATAATAAACGGTTGCTTTGTCAAAATCATTTGATGGCGTCACGCTTTGTTCAAAAAACTGTGAGCCGGCAGCAAAAGACACAAAGGCTATCAGGGCTGCAGCACTCCAATAGTACGTTCTGAAAAGACTCGTTTTCACAGTTTTTTTCTGCCCTTGCAATTTGGCTAAAAAACGCTGCTCATGACCGGCTTGTGGCTGCTCTTTTTCCAAAAAACGCGCCAGCGAGTTGAGTAAATATTCGATCGAATTTTTCATGCTAATACGTTTTTGATCGTTTGGTTTCTTGTTTTCATAAGTCTTGAAAAGCAAAGCCTTTCATTTTTAATTTCAGTTGTTCTTTTGCTCGCGAGATCAAAGTTCGACAACTTCCATAGGTTAACTGAAGTACTTCAGTTAATTCTTCATAATCATAGCCTTCTAAATACATCAGGCTAAGTGCATTTTTGTACCGAGGATTCAAATCATTTAATGCATTGAGAAGTTCATTGTGCGTTGGACTTTTCGTTTCACTAAACGGCTCATCGTGGGTCTGTGTTTTTAATTCCTCAACTAGCTTTAATTCCTTTTTCTGATCCCGATGATGTTGTATGCTTTTTCTTATGATTATTTGTTTGAGCCAGCCCCCGAAATTATTCTCCCCTTTGTATTGATCTATCCGGTTGAAAGCTGTTAAAAAACCCTCTTGCATAATATCTTCCGCATCCATTTTATTGTGAACAATCTTCAGAGCAATTATAAACATGGCCTGATGGTACCGATCATACACTTCCATCTGTGCTTGCGCATGATTGTGCTTGCACAATTCTAATAGTTCGTCAACTTTTTTATCTTTCAATTTCAATTGGGGAGCATTTCTGTATATAAGATGGGTTTTTCTTAAAATGTTACACTTTTGCGTGAAATTAATTTTTAGGTGAGTTGGCACAACTCTTGAACTTATATGGATAATTAGAATTAGTGCTTGCAATTCCTGCTTTAGTAGCGGTTGAATTCCTGTTTAAATGACACAATGACGTAAAAATATATTATGGCCAAACCAATCTTTTCAAATTTAGACAATCTGTCACTTCAAGACATAGAGTCTGAAG
>Ga0209199_1003490_pt1 | contig 15573 bp, 8 predicted proteins | sample COGITO_mtgs_1105_7_FD_184805 | JGI IMG/M metagenome (GOLD analysis project Ga0209199, IMG submission 184805) | Pelagic marine microbial communities from North Sea - COGITO_mtgs_110523 (SPAdes) (version 2) | ecosystem: Environmental > Aquatic > Marine > Epipelagic ...
CTGAATGGCAAAGCAATAGAATCATTAGCCGAAAGGATATATGCAGGGCCTCTAAAACCTCCGCCCCACATAAAATCAGTTAACCGAACTGCTAATACGTTATTTTTCTTTTTTAATAGTCCCAATGGGATAGCATAATTTCGTTCATCAAGATGAAGAAAAGTATTTCCAATATTTTGTCCATTAATGAATGTCTGATCAAAATCATCAATTCCTTTTGAAAATATTAAATTGTACTTAACAAAAGGATCTTGAACATCAAATTTTGTTCTGAACCACACGGTTCCATCTTCAAGAACAGATTGATTTTTAGAATATAAATTTTCGAAAAATAGGTTATCCTCAAAGTCTGGATATAAATTAATTTTATTCCATTGAGCATCATTAAAATCAACCTCAGAAAAATTTTGGTCTTTAAAATCGTATTCATGCCATTTTTTTTCAACCTCTTCTTTATAAAAAGGAAATTCAAGCATTTTAAATCCAAAGTTCTTCTCATTAATTAATACTACAGAGTCATTGTATCTAATAGACTTTTCAATACTGGTTTCATATACATCCTCCTCTTGATGTTTTATATGATTAGTGGGGCCAAGTTCATTGAGTTTTTTTGGACTGGTCCATGCCTCTACTCTTGTCCCTCCCCAGCTGGTATTGATGATTCCAATAGGGATGTCCATCTTTTGGTGTAATTCTCGAGCAAAAAAATAGGCGGTAGCACTAAAGTCGACAACATTTTGGGGATTTGCTTGTTCCCATTTTTGATTATTTATTTTTTTTCCAGAGAGATCCATAGGGACTTTAAACATTCTTATCGCTGGATAATTGGCATTTGCGATTTCTTCGTCTTGATTATCTATACACCCGCTACAATGATTCATTTTCCATTCCATATTCGATTGACCTGAGGCCAACCAAACTTCGCCTATTAGAACTTTATTCAGCACTATTTGATCATCTCCAGATTCAATACGAATAAAATAAGGCCCACCATAGACTGGAGTATTGAGTTTTGTCTGCCATTTTCCATTACTATTTGCCCTGGTTTTGGCGGTTTCTCCCCAGCTGGCTGTAACTTTGATTTCTGCACCACCTGAAGCCATTCCCCAAATAGGATTCATGTTTTTTTGTTGAAGTACCATATGATCAGTAAATAAGGGGCTGAGAGAGAGTTCTTTTCTTGAATTCTGTGCGTTAATCTTTGGGTTAATGCATACAGCCAATAAAGTACTGAGTATAATTAATTGTTCTATAGTTTTCATAATTGTGGATTTTAATGTTAGTAGGGTTGATTTGTAAATGCATCATAAACAGCTTTAATAAAATAAAATCGATGATTATAGTCTGTTAGTGATCTGTTTAAAAAAATACCATAAGTTTTGTTTTTTGTGTCTATAAAAAACTCCGTGCTTTGATATCCTCCGTGACCATACAAGCCTTTTGGTGCTTTAAAATCCATCAATGAGGGATCTTCAAGAACATAGACTCCCAGACCATTATACACTCCCAAAAAATCAACATCACTAGAGTGGGGACCATCGGCATATTTTACTTTAAGTTCAGAAATACTCTCTTCCGAGAGTATTCTTTTATTTTTAAATACTCCTTGGTTTAACAACATGGAGCAGAAGTTTGAATAATCTTCTGGGGTTGATATCAATCCTAGACTTCCCAGGGCTGGTTTATATTTCATATCATAACTGATCAAGTCGTTTATTCCAGTAATGCCTGTTTTATTAAAGCCCACTATTTTTTGATTGCTTACATAAAGCGGAAGGATTGATTTTTTTTCCTCGGGTGATAGAAAGAATTTAGTTTGATTCATTTCGAGCGGATCAAAAACGAATTTTTTTAAAAAATCAGCAAAAGGTATTCCTGAAGCAACTTCCACCACCCTTCCAAGTACATCTTGGTTAAGTCCATAGAGATAGCGTTCTCCTGGTTCAAATTCAAGAGGATACTCTACAATATCCTCCATCAAATCGGCCAAGCTATTCGCTCGAATGGCATCCAACATAAAATCATTGTAGTAATAGAGCCCTGATAGATGAGTAAGCAGATGTATAATCTTGATTTCTTTTTTACAAGGAACGACTCCCTGTTTGGACTTACATTTTAAGTTTTTGAAAGCAGGAATAAATTTGGAGACAGGATCATTAAAATTTATTAGATTTTGCTCCCTTAAGATGAGCACAGCTACCGTAGTGATAGGTTTTGACATAGACCAAATGGGAAACAGGGTTTCATCGGTTATGATTTCATCTCCTTTTTTGTTGGAGTTTTCAATATGATGATAGACCGTTTCCCCATTTTTGCTAACCACTATTACATTACCTCCAGTTTCTCCGTCAACTATGATTTCTTTTTGAAATTCTTGGAGTAATTTTTTATTGATTCTCTCTTGGACTTGTTGAGAGCACAAAAAATTCATTGAAAAAAAGCCAAGAATTAATAAATAGAGATAATGCCTTTTCACAGGTTTAAATTTTAAGGATTATTAAAGGTCGATAGGGTTTTTTGAATAAATTCGACTTCCTTTTTAGAAAAGGGTTGGAGATTTTTATCAAACACATCGTGATGCCAATGGGTTGGTGGATTAGAATAAGTAGAATCCCAGCTTTTCCAAGGGTATATCGTATTTGTTTTTCCAGAGACAAACCCCCAGTTATAAGCTGCCACTTTGTCTTTTTTGAACAAAGGCAAATAGGCGTAAAAAGTATTCCCCTTATTTTCATCGTTCCATCCACCTGAATTATTTCCTCTGTTGAGATACTCAGTACACATCAAAGGTCTATTATATTGGTTCAATTGTTCAATCCTTTTGATTAAGGAGGTCTTGTCCCCGTATTCGTGAAATGAAATAATGTCTGAACTGCTCAAAATGAATTGATCTAATTCGGATAACTCCTCAAAATTGCCCCAATCTGAATTCCAATCATATATTCCTGAAGTGATGGGTTGAGAAGGATTAATATCCCTAGCCCATCCAACTACTTTTTTAAGCAATTGAAGTGTGTAGTATTGTTTATTTGTTCTATCATCGATTTGTTTCAAATCATATAAGGGATAATTTTCGTCAGTAATCTCTACCCCAATTTTATTGTAAAGCACTTTGGTTCTCTCTTTGGAAATTTCATAAGAGGCAATTCCCACTTGACCGGGCTCGTTATACAAATCCCATATTAAAACTCTTTCATCGTTGGCAAAATTCTCAAGAACCCCTTTAACGTAGGATTCTAACTTTCCATGAGCTAAGGTGTCTCTTAATAATTTAGCTCCAGGTGATTGAACCCATCCAGAATTGTGAACATTTGGGATGGGTTCTGGTTGTTTTCCCAATTTAGGTTTAGGGTTCCACACATCATCAAAGAAAACCAACATAGTTTTGATCCCGTGCTTATCTGAAATAGACAGGTATTGGTCTATTCTTTTAATGAAACCAATCGAATCTTGCTCCCAAAGTAAATCATGTAAAAAAACCCTATGGGTATTCATCCCTATACTTGCTGATAGTTCTAATTCTTTGTCAATCAAGTCAGGATCAAAAGTGTCTTCTTGCCAAAATTCAAGCTGATTAATGGCCGAACTGCTTATAAAATTTGTACCGACCAGCCAAGGCTGTTCTTCATTCCACTCCCAAGCTCTCTCTTCAGTCCATTTCCCAGATGGGTTATCAATATTGGAATTACAAGACTTAATAATCATTAATACTCCTATTAATAGAAAAGAGTAAGATATTTTAGTTAGATAACTCATATTAGTTACATTGTTTAGTTATGGTTTTTAAAAATTAAATTGGATCAATGATCATTTTTTGGAGGGTTGAAGATTTATTGACGAGTTTATTGTTCATAAAGACCATAAAACCTTTCCCTATTTTGTAATGGTCACCGTGCTTGTCCCAAACCACTCTTATTTCTCGTCCATTGGAAAGTACTTTATCTAAGCAAAACCAGTCCCAGTTTTCAGGGACTAGGGGTTGAATTTTTATACTTCCATCAATTTGTGGTTTTAATCCGAGAAGGTCTGATATTACCAAATCACAATATCCAGAATGATTATAATCTTTTCCTCTTTCGACGCCTCCTTTTTCAGCGCTCCAAGTCCCATTATCCCATGTTTTTAAGCGAGTTCTTGAAATCCAGTCTCCTGTGAAGGGATTGAGGTTTTCATCAATCCAATTAAGAGTTTCTCCCTTCTGATTAATTCGTTTATGACTTTTGGCGTATTGTAACAATAGTTCGTAATAGTCTTTTTTGGAAACCATTTGATGATTAGTCTGATTAATTCGTTTATGACTTTTGGCGTATTGTAACAATAGTTCGTAATAGTCTTTTTTGGAAACCATTTGATGATTAGTATAGTTATTGATGTGGTTTGCCAAGGCTTTGAGGGTTTGAGTCGTAGCGAAAGGCCATGAAGGTCCATTCCATTGGCATTCAACACCCTTATAACTAATCTGAAAATATGGGTGTGAGCGTTCTGTAACGGTCAATCCAAATGGAGCGGCAAATCCAAGGGTGTCTTTTACTTTTTGCCAAGCAGCGGCATATTCTTTTTTATCATCAGGTAAATTAAAGTACCATGGAACATAACCAATGAGTTCTCTGATATTTAAGGGGGTATCAGCCTGATCAAAATCTCTAGGTAATACGGTAAAAAAATTAAGATCTTTGTTCCAAAGACGCTCTTGAACTCCTTGTTTGATTTTCTTTGCCTTTTCTATGAAAGATGCCGACACTGAAGGTTTATCGAGTAAATGAGCCATTTGTGCAATTGCCATTGCGTCTCCATACATGTAGCTGTTAATAGTGGGGCGGGTCCCTATAACAGTAAATGCATCAATACCATCATTAAGTATTCGACCACTGGCTGTATGTTCCATTCCGTCAGCAGTATCGTATTGCCAGAAAAGAGTATTGTTTTTCTCCCGTCGTTCAGCTTCCCACATTTCATAATTTTTCAATATAAAGGGTAACTGATCATTAATTACAGAATCATTACGATGAATCTTGTGAAATGAAAGTGTGGCATCTGCAACCCAAAAACTGTACTGCCTTATGCCATCTCCAGATTTTTTTAACCAAAAATCGATATAATCAGATACGTATTTAGAGTCCCTAAGCCATCTACCCTCATAAATGTGATGGGCAGCAGGACAATTTATTGTGTTGTGTTTTTTAGACCAATTTACTTCTGGAAGAAACTCGGTAATCACAAAACCATCTTCTGTTTCTTTTAGGTGTTTACGATAGGTCCACCACCTAAAGTAATAAGTTTCTTCAATATCTTTGCTGGGTAAATCAATTAAGGGGATATTCTCGAGCAAAAATGATTTTACATCCACATTTGGAATATATTGTTGATACAACTCAATATCATTTTTGTTAAAATTATCAACATATTGATGAATTTTATTCTCATCAATTAATGAAGTATTATTATTTATAACACATCCATTAAAAAGATTTAAAATCAATCCAATTATAAAAGTTAATCTTATCATTTATTAAAAAATTTAATTGCATAATTAAAGGCATTAATTCCAACTTCTTCGCCAATTAACCTCCCAGGAAGGTCGTCTACAGGGGGATGAATCCCTCCCCATATTGGAAGGTCGTCTACAGGGGGATGAATCCCTCCCCATATTCGAGATAGGCTGCACTGATTACTTGCATCTCTATAAGTTGCCCATTGGATTCTTACCTTTTGACTGGGGCCTTCTTCAAAAACGAGAAATTCATTTTTATCTGCAGTAAAACCTCCCAACCCTCCAGGGAAATATTCGCAACCAGTTATAAGTGTCAAAACTTCTGCAGCAGCTCTAGAATAGGTAGAATGACCCGAAACATATCCTGCAAAATTAGGTGTAACAAAAGTAGGTCGTTGATAGGGCCACCAGTTTTCAGCTAATATCCATCCTACTTTGGCATAATCTGTATCAGTATTTTTAATATAAGCATGACCCCGCCAAGTATTCACCTTAATCTTATTTTTATTTTGTTTTTCTTTACCGACCAAAAGATCATTTTTATTCACCAATTCAATTAGCCCATCAACTAATTGAATCCCATGAGGATGATAGTTGGGTAATTTGGGATCTGAGGACTGACCCAAATCAGCCATATATCTTATCGCAGTAATGGGTCTTACATAATCGTAATATCCTTTTATACCCCAAGCGGCTATGGCAGCGTCATGCATTGCTCCTCCCAACATAAAATATGCTTTAATGTCCCATTCAAGCCTTTCCATGGGTTGAGTCCCTTCAAACATAATTTCAAAATCCTCGTGATCTGAAGCATAATTGAGGATGGTAAACCAGTGACCAGGAGGGGTTTCTGAATCAGGACCATCGGCCCAAAACTCTGCGATTACTCTTGTGTAATCTCCACGCGGTACTAAATTTTCAACATAGGCTTTCCCAGTAAACGGATTTAAGAAGTGACCTGGAGAATTATCTCCACCCTCAGAATTATAGATTTTTTTGAGTCCCTCCAAATTGTATGTACTATTGTATAAATCCAAATTTCCTATGCCTTTTGGTGAAATATCCCATAGAACTCCATCATCGGGATCGAGATGTGACCCCCAAATGGAAACCCAACTGTGATTCCACACAAATGCTTCATTTTGCTTCCCCTGAGCATCTAAAAATTGTGGTGGAGCACCAGGATCGAAGTAAACGGGGTATTCCTGTCCATCTCTTTCCAAGGTTTCCAGATGCGCAGGGTTTAATCCAAAAGGGAGTACTTTTCCCCATTCAGGTCCTAAAAATTCTGGTACATTCCCAGCCAATTCGATGCCGGCTTGATCTATAAATTTTTCAAAAGCCAAAGGTTGCCACCTATTGATATCTATGATTCCTCTTACCCCAGCATTTTTTAACAGTAAGGGTTTATTTAAAGGCTCGTAATAGAGATTTGTGTAAAAATATTGCTCATTTGAACCATCTTGCCAACCATAATCAATTATGCTTTTAGCAATATAATTTCCTAGAGCCGCTGGGTTGCCCGTTTGATAATCGGTAGATTTAAAATTGGGATCATACCCCAGTGATGAAAATGCATTGTCTATAATGACTTTGGATTTTTTGTAACCTGGCGATATTTCATAGCGGTGATTCAAAACTCTAAAGGCTGCATAGCTGATGGCTACTTCCCTGTTTTTTTCGATATCGCCAGGATAGTTTGTTTTTTGATAGGGAATGTGATAGCCATAATTGGATTTGTTGAGGAAGTAGGTTTCAGATTGCTCATCAAAGACTGCCCATGCATCATACATTGCCGCAGAGAGATGAAAAAGATTTCTCGCATGAACGGTAGGACGAGCAAAATCATTCCTTATAGACTCCAAAATAACCTCGTTCCAGATTCTTGCTATGCTGTGATTCTGAGAATGTGATGGGATGGAACCCAAAAAAAAGTATATTAAAAACGATAATTTAACTAATCTATGCACACAAATATTTCAGTTGTATTGGTGTTAATTATATCACATTAGTCTTTAGCCCTAATGGGTAGCCCATTACCATCATCCACAATATTATACCCCACCAATAGGCTGTCCTGTTCACTGTTTTTAATGATAGCTGAGAGTCTGTTGTCTGTTTTATCCAAGTTAGTATAAAATTCTTCATAAGGCAATTTATAATCTGTATTCCAAATTCTTTCCACAAATGGGGGGACTCTTCTTCGTAAACTTGGTATTTCTCCATCATCAGTTTGCTCCCATGCACACATTTGAGCCCCAATCACCAGGGGTGTTTTGTCCAGTTGAATTGGTTTTTTTGAGGCAGGAGATTTATGGTAAAAATTTTCCCATTGCCACATATTCCAAGAATAGATTTTTTTGGGTTCCCATTTCCGGGGAATCCATCCGCCTTCTATTCCAGTTCCAACAACATATAGTGGCACCCAAGAGGTATTAACTAAAGTATAGCCATCTTCAACCAAATGGTTGGGTAGATTGTAAAGGGATTCAAATTCAAATACGATAATATCTTTGGGGATTTGGACTTTTCCTTCTCGCTTAAATCCCTCCCATATACACATGGTTTTGTTTTTACTTTTTACCATATCGTTCATTCGAACAATAAAGTGTCTGTAAAGCTCATGAACATTACCTTCTAAGTTTTCTTTTTTCATCATGGCCTCAGCGAAAGGATCACCCTCGAGATTATCAATAGTCGCCTCATCAGCCCCAATATGTATATAGGGCGAAGTATGAAAAATCTCTATGACTTCATCTAAAATAACATCAAGTGCGGAATATACTTTTTCACTTCCAATATTGATAACATTGTTAAAGGCATCTCCCCCCCACATATTTTTCCCCCACTTCTTTAATTTAGGGGAGAAAATTTCAGGATAAGTCTCAATGAATTTTTTTGAATGTCCGGGAATATCGATTTCAGGGATCAAGGTGATTCCCCTGCGCTTTGAATAATCAACCAAATCCAACAACTCTTCTTTTGAATAATGTCTGCCTTTAGTGGCCAATTTGGGATATGCCTCTGATGGAAAAGTAAAAGATTGATCATCCGTCAAATGCAATTGCATATAATTCAGCTTATAAAAAGCAGATAGATCAATGAGTTTTTTTAACGTCTCAATCGTATGCCACCTTCTTGCCAAATCAATCATTAATCCTCGGTAGGAGGCATCAGGATAATCTTTAATTTTAACTATAGGTAATAATGTATGATCATCCTTTTTTTCTATCAAATGCAAGAGTGAAGTCATCGCCGATGAAATCGCCTTATAGGATCCTCCGCTAAGAATTACGCTTTGATCAATATTAATCTGATACTCTTCTGTTTTGAATGTTTTATCAATGATAATTGAGATAGTAGCATTGGTCTTCTTATCAAATAATAACTGATGTTCAAGACCCAACAAATTGAGTTGCTCCACAAAAATGGTCACGATGGGTCTTAAACTAGTATCTGAAGAATATACTTTAATATCCTTGGGTAGCTTTAAACACTTTTTATTGGATAGGTACTTAATCTCTTTTGGTGTAGGTATGATTTTATTTTGGGGAGTATGAGAAATTTGCATTGGATTTTCATTACATCCAATAATTAAGATTATTAAAAATATTATAATTGAATTTTTCATATGATAATTAGTATTTAAAATAATTCATTATTGTTTGAAATATTGAGGTTTCTAAATTAGGTGATTCCTCAATTTTGATCAATGAATTGATCTTTGGATTTATTAGAGATTGGGCCTTCCCTCCTGGCCAAGTAACGGTAACTGAATCTATTTTTTGATTTAACCCCAATCCAAAATGGACTATAGAACTATTTTGAGATGCATGACTTGACCCGCCATCCACTTCTCTGATCATTTGTAATTCGGGTAAAAATAATTTGATCATAGCGCCTAATCCTCTTATAGTAGATTGCTTTCCTTTTAATTTTACTTTAAGCCAATTATTATTATTATTTGAATTGTTTTTATATAGTTTAGATTTTACAACTCCCCCTCTGTTACTCATATCATAAACGGGTCTTTGATTTACTACAAATAAATCCAAATCACCATCATTATCATAATCAAATGATACAGCACCCCTTCCAATTCCATAATCCATTACACCAGATTGTTGATCTAATTCAAAAACTCTACCCATATTTTTAAATAAAGTATTTGGAATTAATTCAACGGGAGGGTTGATAGACCCATTTGTGTTGAAAAGATCTAGGTCTGTATCATTATCATAATCGAGAAAGAGACTTGCCCAACCGACTACGGTAGTAGGTTTACCAAAAGTATCAACTGCAGAAATTGAATTTAATCCAGTACCTATATTGGATGATAAATTCAGGAAAGGCTTGTTTTCTCCTCTATTGACCATAAAAGGACCAGCAAAAATATTAGTGACGTGATAATCTTGGTATCCATCATTGTTATAATCCCCTATTCCAATACCCATAGCTTTCATACCGAAAGAAACTTTCATTTCCTCACTTTTATTGATAAATCCTAGTTTGGGATACTGATTGATGAATAGCTGATTGGGTTGATTTGTTTCTCCAAAATCATTAACAACGTAAAGGTCTAAATCATTATCATTGTCAACATCAGTAAAAACTGCTCCAAATCCATATCCTTGAGCAGAATCAGATAAAATAGATGAAATATTTTTAAAATATTTCCCTTCAATGTTTAGATATAACTCATCAAATTCAGGTTCATAGTCTTCGTTGATTGAATAGTGACTTAGGTTCCCAAGATTTCCTTTAAAATCTTTAAAATAATTGGCAATAAAAAGATCAGGAAAGCCATCGGCATTAATATCCCCAAATGAAGCAGAGGTGGAAAAATTTTTCTTAATTAATTTGTAATTTTCCGTATTGTCTGTAAAAGTTCCATCAGTATTATTGATGTAGAGGATATTTTGAGTTACCCCTTTAGTCTTGCCATCGTCAATTGTGATAATTCCATTGATTTGGTCGGAGGCAAAAGTTGTTACTAAGATATCTGTAAATCCATCTTTGTTTACATCCGCTGTAGAGACACCAGTAGTTATTACATTATCTTTTCGATAAATTCCTGCACCAGATGCCACATCCAAAAATTGACCATTTCCATTATTTTGATAAAGTTTATCTTGAGAATTTCCACCGGTTATAAAAAGATCTTCAAAACCGTCATTATTAAAATCAAATACGGCAACACCTCCACCAAAAAGACCTTGGTATACCTCATATATATGGTCAATTCCAGATAATTCAGTTACATCCTCAAAAACAACTTGAGAATAAATTTTGTTTGTAAGAAGAAATATTGAAAAAAAAAGTCTAAATCTTTCCATTAAATATTTAAAAAAAAATAGGGGGAACTTCCCCCTATTTTTATATATACTCAAATTTAAAAAATTATTTTAGTATCCAGGTGTCTGATCTATATTTGGGCTAGAATCAACGGCTGCTTGGGGAATTGGCCAATATCCACCTTTATAGTTATTACCGCCTTGCTGATCAGCAATTGGATTACTATTAATGACCTCTACATCAGTACCATATCTTATAAGATCCCAGTATCTCGAGGCTTCACCAATAAACTCAAGTTTTCTTTGAAGTCTTATTTCTGCTCTCATATCTGTTTGTGACATCCCAACAGAAGCATCACCAATTCCAGCTCTTTGTCGTATTTTATTTACAGCAGAGTATACAGAGGCATCTGGGCCACTAGACTCGTTTTTTGCTTCCGCATACATTAAAAGTACATCTGCATATCTTAAAATATTTAAATCAACAGGAGAAGTCCATGTGGTTTGATCATTGCCCTCATCCAAAACACCTAACCTCATGTATGCCAATGCTACCCCTGCAGCTTCAGAATTTTTGGAGCCAAATAAAACAAAATCATCCTCAATAATCACTGATCCTCTAAATGTATCACCTGGGAGTCTAAAACTACCAATTAAACGATGATCTTTTTTCTGCCAATCGTAACGACCACTTGGAGTTTGTCCTTCTAAAGCAGAAAATTCATCTATTATATTCTCTCCTAATCTGTACCCATGCCATCCATGATGTTCTCCACCCCATGGTTGGGTATGGCCTTGTCCAAATCCACCAGAGTAATATTCAGTGTGGCCTTCATTATCGTTAGTTGCTTGAAGTGAAAAAATTATTTCATTAGATTGTTCTGCACCACCATTTTTAACTGCCTTAAAATCAGAGTGTAAACCTACTTTTGTCCCTTCAAGTGATATAACTTGCTGTAAATTTGATATAGCATTAGTGTAATCTTTTTGTTGAAGATAAACTTTCCCAAGAAGTGTCATCGCTGTAACCTTTGTTGGTCTTCCAAAATCCCCTTTAAATGAGTCATCAGGCAAATTTGATTTACACCAGTCCAAATCAGCAATGATTTGGGTATAAATTTCTGAAACTGGTGATCTAGAAACCTGTTGAATTTCTTCAGCCGATAAAACTGAAGTCAAAAGAGGTAGATCTCCGTAAGCCTTGGTCATTTCAAAATAAATCCAAGCTCTTAAAAATCTTAATTCCCCCTCAATGGCACCGATTGCATCAGAACTAATTCCTTCAACAGTTGGCATAACCTCCAACATGTTATTGATCCTAGAAAGTGCTGCATAACCCTTGTTCCATCTTCCACTAATTCCGCCACCAGAAATTGAATTTACTGTACCTCTAGCTACAGAACTATATCCACCAAGACCACCGCCAGATGAATATTCAGTTAAATCATCCATTTCATATATATGGTAAACAAAATTATCACCCCATACTCCTGCACCTCCTGTCTGCCAGTCTCCAGAAGGCCATAAGGCTTCGTAAACTCCACTTACTCCCATTAAAAGGGTCTCCTCACTGTTAAAAAAGCCCTCCATGGTTCCTGATCCAGGATCACTTTTATCAAGTAGATCTTCACTACATGACAAAACAACAAAAAATGTTGCCAATAATGTTGCTAATAAAAATTTCATCTTCATCTCTAATCTATTTATGTTTTTCATTTTATTTATTTATTTATTTTTAAAATCTCGCCGACAATCCAAATGAGAGAGTCTTCAAGTTGGGAAATAATGTTCCCTCATTAGCAAGATATTCTGCTGCTTCACCTAATAATTCATTTGCAGCTGTACCATTAATTCCTTCGGGGTCAATTAAAGGCATATCTGTAATAGTAAACAAATTAGTACCATTGAGATATATCCTTAGATAGTCTAATGGGATATTATATTGAGATATATCCTTAGATAGTCTAATGGGATATTATCTGGTAAGGAAACGGTATAGCCAATTTGTAAGTTTTTAAGTCTTACAAAACTTCTATCATGAATCCAAAAATCACTAGCTCCCTGCGCTAAAGGATCAGAACCACCGTTACCATCAAATATTTTAGGCATAGAAGCATCGGTATTTGAGGGAGTCCAGCTATCTAACCACATTGTATTAATAGTTTCTCCTTTATTGAATATTGGATACCACATTCTTCTAGTTCCAAGATAATCCCAACCTCCAACAGCTTGAACTATAGCGGTCATATCAAAGTTTTTATATCCCAAATTAAGATTCATACCCCAAGTTATGGACGGGTTTTCAGTACCTATAACAGTTCTATCGTCAGGATTTATTTTACCATCACCATTAATATCAACATATTTTAGATCTCCTACAGTTGCTGCCGCTACTTGTGTAGGACTTTCAGGGGTTCCATTCCCAAGCTCTGCAGCGGTTTGAATAAATCCATCTGTCTTATATCCCCAAAATGATCCTAGATCTTCACCAACTTTTAAAATTCTAGAACTTCCATTCGATGGGTTAAGAATTACTTGTTCTAGAGGTTCTCCCCCCTGAGGATTTATAGCAACAAGTTTGTTTTTCACTGAAGAGATGTTTAATGAGGCACTAAAGTTAAGTTCTCCAACATTTCCTCTGTAGCCTAGAAGTATGTCCGTACCAGTGTTTTCAACTTCACCCACATTTTGAGTTTGAGTTGTAAAACCAGAGAGTGGATTTACACCTACATTGTATAAGATATCCTCGGTATTTCTTTTATAAATATCAAATTCTCCATAAACTCCATTTTTCAAATTAAAGTTTAAACCAAAATTTGTCATAGTGGAAGTTTCCCAAGTTAGCTCGTTATTTCCTAAAGTAGACTGACCAACACCAGGGGAAGCAACTCCACCATAAGTGTAATACTGGTTTAAACTAAGTTTTCTAGCATACTCAAAATTCCCAATATTCTGATTACCCAACTGCCCCCAAGAAGCCCTAAATTTTAGGAAATCAATAATTCCTTGGTTATTATTCTCATCAAATAATATGTAGCCTGCAGAGAGTGAAGGGAAAACTCCCCATTTATTTCCCTCGCTAAACCTCGAACTCCCATCATTTCTGACAGCAAACTCTAATAAAAACTTCTCATTAAAGTTATAATTGATTCTTCCAAAGATTGATTGAGTTGCCCAACCTGTCTCTGAACCACTATTAATTGCGGTGCCTGCATCTCCTGCATCCATTACCTGAACAGTATCACTTAAATGGCCTTGCCTTGAAGCACTGAAAGTAGTATATATGCTATTTTCCTCTTGATATCCAACTAAAGCAGATAAGTTATGAGCACCAAATGACTTTTCATAATTCGCTGTCAAAAAGAATGTAGTGGTGAAGTCTTCAATATTGGCTCTCATTGATTGCCTATTTGGTTGTGCATAGATTATATTATCATTGGTCCAAGAATAAAGGGGTATTTTCTTATCAAACTGATAATGACTTTCACCCAAATAATTTACAGCCCCTGTAGCTTTTATGCTTAAGCCTTCTAAAACATTATATTCAATAAAGGAATTAGCCAAAACTCTATTTCTTACAGTATTGAAATTTCTCGCCTCAGAACTTGCAACCCCATTTCCAGTAAAATTTCCATGGGTAACTGAAGGATCAGCATAAGCGTATGTTCCATCAGCATTATAAACGGGCTGAAACATATTATTATAACTCATCATTGATCTAATGTTACCGTTAATACCGGTTTCATCAAACTGATCGGAGTTAGTATCACCACGAACCATCGATACGGTAGTCCCTATTTTTAATCTTTCATTAAGTTCAGAATCTAGATTAAATCTTACATTATATCTTTTATAGTCTGAACCCAACATGACACCCTCTTGATCTAAAAGTCCAAGAGAAAATCTATAATTTGTGTTTTCAGAACCGCCGGTAACCCCCAAAGTATGTTGGGTCGTCGGTGCAGAAGTAAAATAGATGTCTTGAGTATTTCTACCTAAGGTACCAGCATTTACTGCAGATTGTAAAAAAGCCATTTCATTGGCAGGGAACTGTGCAGCAATTCCATAATTTGCGTTTGCCTCATCAACTTTTTCAGCAAGTGTGACAGGGTTATAGACCAAATCAGGGAGAGTAGTTACCTCGGAAGTACTAAAAATAGCATCGTAGGTTACTGCAAGTCCTTGATTTTTTCTACCTCTTCTAGTTTTAACAAGAATTACTCCATTTGACGCTCTATTTCCATAAATAGCGGAAGAGGAAGCATCTTTTAAAACCGAAATTGACTCAATATCATTAGGATTTAATGTGTTAAAATCTCCCTCTACACCATCAATCATGACAAGTGGGTTTGAGTCGTTTAATGTCCCATAACCTCGAATTTTAAACTGGACATTGTCCCTTCCTGCTTGTCCACTATTTTGACTTACATATACACCTGCAGTTGTCCCTGCAAGTGCGGATCCAGCACTTGTTAGACCTCTATTCTCTATTAGATCAGCACTTATGGTTGCTATAGCTCCAGTAACCAATTTCTTTTGCTGAGTTCCATAACCTGTAACAACTACTTCGTCAAGAGATGCGTTATCAAGTTGAAGTACAGCATCGATGCTGCTCAAATCAGCTATTTCATAGGATCCGGTTATATAACTAATAAAAGATATTAGTAATTTTGAATCATCATTTTCCAAGGTAATTGAAAAGTTACCGTCAAAATCAGTAGAAGTTCCATTAGTAGTACCTTCTTCAAGAATTGTAGCTCCAGGTAACGGGATTCCATCTGAATCCTT
>Ga0209199_1003493_pt1 | contig 15570 bp, 10 predicted proteins | sample COGITO_mtgs_1105_7_FD_184805 | JGI IMG/M metagenome (GOLD analysis project Ga0209199, IMG submission 184805) | Pelagic marine microbial communities from North Sea - COGITO_mtgs_110523 (SPAdes) (version 2) | ecosystem: Environmental > Aquatic > Marine > Epipelagic ...
CCGATGAGGTTGTTGCTGATAAAAAAATCCGCGATCAACTGAAATCCTGGGAAGATCAAGGATACGGTCACTTGCCGGTTTGCATGGCAAAAACTCAATATTCTTTTACCACAGACCCAACCCGTCGCGGCGCGCCGACTGGCCACAGCTTACCCGTTCGAGAGGTTCGCCTGTCAGCAGGGGCTGGTTTTGTCGTGGTGGTCTGTGGTGATATTATGACCATGCCTGGATTGCCAAGAGTTCCGTCAGCCGAAGCGATTTGTCTGAACGAAGATGGGTTGATCGACGGGTTGTTCTAGCACCACAATAACAGAATATATGAATTGCAATTATTAAGGGAGGGAAAAAAGAAAATAAATTGTACTGGCATATACGGGTGTGGCCGATTGAATGGCGGGCACTTGCTGCGCTTTAAAAATAAATAAAGTGTGGATTTAGGGTATAGTAGTTTTAGGAAAAAAAATAAGGACGCATTAAGACGTTCTAACTTGGGCGTAAATTTGAATCGCTTGAACACTAAAAGCCAGATTAGGAGGAATAAATGGCTCATCAATCAAAAAAAGTAGAAAGTCTGGGAGGACTGAAAATGAAAATAATCAAATCTTTTATTGCTGGAGTTACAACGCTAGGCATTACTGCAACGGCAGTCACTGCAGCTGACTGGCAGCCAAAAAAGCCAGTTGAATTTATTGTCATGGCTGGCGCGGGAGGAGGTGCTGACCAGATCGCTCGGTTGCTGCAGGGCATTATTGAGAAGAAGGAGCTGTCCTCACGGCCGTTCATTCCTATTAATAAACCTGGTGGTTCTGGTGCTGAAGCCTTAAGGTATTTGCAGGATAAGGCGGGTGATGATCACACTGTGATGATGACACTGAACAGCTTCTATACCACGCCGATTATCCAACCTGATCTTGGGGTTGATCCTACAGAATTTACCCCAATCGGCCTTATGGCCATGGATACTTTTTTACTTTGGGTTCACTCGGATCAAACCGGTATTACTGACATTAACTCCTACGTTGAGGCCGTTAAATCCGCGGGTCTTGATTGGAAAGTTGGAGGAACCGGTTCGGGTCAGGAAGACAGTGTTTTGACTGCAATGATGGAAGCTGAGTTTGGCTACGAAGTTACCTATATTCCGTTCCCAGGTGGTGGCACGGTTGCTAAGAACCTGGTTGGCAAACAGATCGACTCTACCGTCAATAACCCTGCCGAGCAGATGGCTTTCTATGAGGCTGGCAACTCCAAGCCGTTGATCCAATTTACTGGTGATCGGATGCCTGCATTTCCGGACGTTCCAACTGCAAAAGAACTCGGTATCAATATCGAGTACTACATGCAGCGTTCGGTTAATGGCCCTCCCGGAATGTCGGCTGATGCAGTCAAGTTCTATACAGGTCTCTTTCAGGAGGTCTTTGACTCGGCCGAATGGCAAGACTTCTGCCTTAGTGATGGCCTGACCTGCGATAAGATGATCGCCGGTGCAGACCTTGGAGCTTTTCACAGTGATCAATACGCTGCGCATGAAAAGTTGATAGCTGAAGTGGGTGCGGCTGCGATTACGGGCGAATAAAAATGCCTTACTTCTGGCCAGTCGAACAGTCTGGCCAGAAGAGTAAATAAGAATTTTGTACATGTCTGTCTGAACTTTGGAACCGGTCGATTTGACCGGTGATCTGTAAAAGGCTGCCGCGTTTCAAGGGGAATAACTATGTCAACGCGCACTGCTGAACTTTTAATGGGCTTCGGGATGTTGCTGTTTTCGCTTAGCCTAATGTGGAGCATTTATGCTGACGGCCTAAATATTGGCTGGGTTGAGGGAAGGGGCCCAGGTTCCGGAGTCTGGCCTTTTTGGCTGAGTTTGGGCATGGCATTGACCTCAGTATGGACGCTGGTCCGATGGTTTCAGGGGACCACCGCCGAAAGCCAGAACGAGACACCTTATATTGATCCGGAAAGTCTTGGATTGGTGGTAACGGCATTCGGTACATTAACTGTTATGATATTTATGGTTGAAATTGTAGGAACGTATATCTCAGCAGCCCTATTCATTGGTTTTTACGTGCGGGCTGTCGGAAAGCATTCCTGGCGAGTTACTAGTGGGCTGATGATAGGTTCAGTCATTTTCATCTATGTCTTATTTGAATGGCAACTTGCTAAATATCTGCCAAAGGGTTGGCCACTTTTTGAGAATGGTTTCCTTTGGATCGATAACTTCCGCTGGCTTTATCTGATGTAATCAGGTCTCTGGAGAAAAAATAATGAGCGACATACTATCACTTCTCGGGGCAGGGCTTATGCAGTCCTTCGAACCTCTGAACCTATTTATGATCATTACCGGTTGTTTTGCGGGTCTATTTATTGGCGCCATGCCGGGATTAGGATCTGTAAATGGTGTTGCCATTCTTTTGCCGGTAACGTTCTTGGTGCCGCCAACATCAGCGATTATCTTTCTAGCCGCCCTATACTATGGAGCCATGTATGGGGGTGCTATTTCATCGATTACATTGGGCATACCAGGAGCTTCGACTGCAGTTGCTACGGTGTTCGATGGTCGGCCGATGGCCAGGCAAGGTAAAGCCGATCAGGCGCTCATGGCCGCCGCAATTGCATCGTTTATTGGTGGTACAATTTCTATTATCTTGTTCACAATGTTTGCCCCGCCGTTGGCTGTCCTAGCTTTGAAATTTGGTTCACAAGAAGAATTTGCACTTATGATACTGGCCTTCGCGACGTTCATTGGGCTGGGTGGTGACGACATACCAAAAACAATTTTTTCGATCTTATTGGGACTGGTTTTTGCCGCTGTCGGCTTTGATATCATTAGTGGAAAACCACGCCTAATTTTCTTCGACATGGTCGAGTTCCAACGAGGTATTGGCTTTTTGGTTCTTGCTATTGGAATATATGGTATTGGTGAGATGTTATGGACTTTAGAAAACACCAAGGGAAAAGTGCATGTTGAAGCTGTAAAAACCAGTTGGGCTCGTTTCAAGCACAACTTGAGTTTCATCAAAAGCTACCTTTTGACCACCTGTTTGGGGTCTATTCTGGGTTTCTTTGTTGGAACACTTCCAGCCGCCGGGGCAACACCCGCATCCCTTATGTCGTATGGACTTGCAAAGACGTTTTCGAAAGACCCAGATAGCTTTGGCAAAGGTAACATTGCTGGTGTAGCGGCGCCTGAGGCTGCCAACAATGCAGCGTCGACCGGATCGATGCTGCCGATGATCACGCTAGGTATACCGGGATCGCCGACGACTGCTATTCTGTTGGGGGGAATGATTATCTGGGGGCTGCGGCCTGGGCCGCTGTTATTTACACAACAACCAGATTTTGTCTGGGGGCTGATAGGGTCAATGTATGTTGCTAATTTCGTAGCTGTTGTTTTAAATATCGCGCTTATTCCTGTCTTTGTCCGTGTTCTTGCGATGCCGTTTACGATCCTGACGCCTATTATCTTTGTGTTGTGTTTCATTGGCGTCTTTTCGACAACTGACCGAATGTTCGATGTATGGTTGATGCTAGTCTTAGGCCTTGGGGGTTATTTTCTGCGTAAACTTAACTATCCAGTGGCACCTGCTGTGCTGGCAATCGTGCTAGGACCATTAGCGGAGAGGTCTATGCGGCAGTCGCTGATTGGAAGTAGGGGGGATGTTACCACTTTTATTAATCCTTATGAACACCCAATAGCTTTGGTCTGCATTCTAGTCGCAATTGCTTTGATAATTTATCCACTTTACTCAAGTTACAAGAGTAAGCGTGCAGATCGAGGTAAGGCAAGTTGATACTGAACAAAGAAGTTGGCAGTATCTTGGAGATGTTGGTTGGCTATTTTTAGGTCCATAAGTTAGCCTTTGATTGTGAGTAACGAGTATTTTTTTCCTAAGGTTCAGTTGGGTCAGGGTATCCAGCCCTATACTCTGGCCTGATACCCTAGCTACTTTTTGCGGACTGCGAAAAGATCACACGTGACAGGTGGTAGACATGACAAATGCAACGAGGCTCGAATGAGACCACAGATATCCTGTCTGTCACAAACAGGTGCCCTTTGCCGGATTCAGAATTAGAATTTAATGCCTGGAATCCGGGGTTAAGCTCGGATATTCCCGCAGCCTTGTTGCCGCGGGTCACTCTTTATGATTCAAAAAATACTGACACCAGATATCAAGACGCGAAAGACGCAGCCAACTTTTGTGGCCTCAAGCCTCATGAGATGGTTCTATTTAAAGTCAGCCGCTTGGCTATGCACGAAGTTCTGATCCGTGTCACAGCAGATTTACACGTGCCCGACGGCCCTAATTATGCAGATTTAGGTTTGAGCCTGAGGCGGATGGCCAGCCAAATTTTAACCCATCATGTGACCCCGAAGATGGCAGAACTGGAACAGGAATATGACCGAAACCGCCAGGTAATCTGTGACAGACTTTCCAGCTATCTTGATGCTGATGTCTATGGAATTGGCACAGCGCCCAAAGTCCCCCAAAAACGCGCCTTCAAGGATTGGATTTTTGGTAAAAAACCAGACGTTAAAGTGGAGCAGGCGCCACCGGAACTGCTTGCACTCACCAAGTGGCAGGCGGAAGCCTCTGTTACAGAGGTGGCCCTTGATCTGGCCTGTCTAAAGGCCCTGCAAATAATTGTGGGGGGCATTATTGGCCGGCGTGGCCGATTGGTTGCAGACAAAGATTTGATCGTCAAACTAGCATCAATTCTGGTTTGTAACGCGTATGGGAGCCGGCGCATCGGGGCATTGGTTGATCCTATTTTATGCGAGGCGGCACAAGTTGAAGGGTATCGGTTGTTGCCGTATCAGGCAGAACCCTTTGTGATGAACGTCAAAGGGGCCTCGGCTGCCGGAAAAAGTACCATCCGTCCGTTGCAACGGAAGCTTGCGATGAAGATTGGGGTCAATTGGGAAGATTTTGCACTGATCAGTCCTGACTACTGGCGCAAATTCATGCTTGATTATGAAAGCATCGGCAAAGATTATAAATATGCGGCGATGTTGACGGGGCAAGAACTTGAAATTATCGATAAAAAACTGGACGGGTATATGGCCGATAAGGCAGCCCGCAGGGAAATGCCGCATCTTTTGATTGATCGGTTCCGGTTTGACAGTTTCGATCCGTCCCGTACAAATCATGAGGGCGGGCGCTTGCTCAGCCGGTTCGGTCATACGGTGTTTATGTATTTTGTTATCACGCCACCGACCGAGACAGTAGAGCGCGCTTGGAAGCGTGGGAAAACAACCGGGCGTTACAAGGCAGTGGACGATCTTTTATATCACAACATCGAAGCCTATACAGGGATGCCCGAGTTGTTTCTCAATTGGGTAAACAAGAAGAAGCAAAAAGTTCACTTTGAATTTCTCGACAATGATGTGCCTTTGGGCGACCGACCTAAAACCGTCGCATTTGGTTGGAACGGCAAGATTACCATCTTGAATTCGGATTGTATGCGCCGCCTAAACCGGTACAAACATATTAATGTAGACGCGCTCCGACCGGAAGATGCTTATCTTGAAGTGGATGAAGACGAACAGGATTTGCTTTTGACCTTCATTGAAAATATTCCCAACGTGACCTTCGTCGATCCGATCTCTTCAGAGGTTTGTGCGCAAATCCATCATGGCAAGTGCTTTTTCGAAGTCCCTGGATTTCTAAAAGGTAATGCGCTTGAGGTCATCGAGCATAATACTGCCGCGGGTGATCGATTAGGACAGCCGCAAAACACGACACTGCAAAATACTGGCCTGCAAGAGAGTGAGACCCTGACCTTACATCAAGAAGAAAAATACACCATAGGGGCATGGGGTGGTGATGGCCGAAGATAACGCGCCGGAGGTGCTGCGCGAGGCCGCCTGTGGGTATTGCCGAGTTGGCGAGTACATACTTGTTAAAGCGATGGCTGCAGATTGACTGTCACATGCCGCTCAGGCCCTTTGGTTTTTTAGATGTGGCAAGCAGTTGTGCCATTGCCGGCCTCACAAACAGGGCGACAGCAATAACTTTCCGCGATGCTGTGCCTGTTGCATCATCAGATGGGCGTCTGCAGCATTTTCAAAATTAAATACGCGGTGCGTTTGAGCGGCCAACTGACCTTGGGCAAAGCTCGGCCAAATTTGTGCCCTCAGATCAATGGCGACAGCGGCTTTGAACCCATCGCTACGGCTGCGCAGGGTCGAACCAGTATATATCAACCGTTTGAGCATGATAGGCATGAGGTTGATTTGCATCTTTGATCCGGCATTAAAGGCCAGTTGGACAATCCGAGCGTCGGGGCTTGCGGCTTTGATGTTGCGCGCAACATAATCGCCGCCGATGATATCCAAAATAAGGTTGGCTCCCCCAGCGGTGCGCACCACTTCAACAAAATCTTCGCTCTCAAAATTAATAGCGCGTTCTGCACCAAGCGAATTGACATAGTTACAGTCGTTCTGGTTGGCACAGGTCGCATAGACATCCAAGCCTAAAAGCGCCCCTATTTGTACGGCTGTCGATCCGATTCCTCCCGCGCCGCCATGCACCAACAGCAGGTCTCCAGGGGTGATTTTATGCTCGAAGAATAGATTACTCCAAACGGTGAAGTATGTCTCACAAAGGCCCGCGGCATCAGTGGCTGAAACGCCTTTTGGAACGGGCAGGCAGTGGGTGGCGTTGACTGCGACATATTCCGCATAGCCGCCGCCATTGGTCAAGGCGCAGACCGTGTCGCCCACGGCCCATTCGGTCACCCTGTCCGCTGTGGCAACAATCTCGCCAGAGACTTCCAAGCCCAAAAGGTCAGAGGCACCTTTGGGGGCTGGGTAATGCCCGCGCCGCTGTACCAAGTCAGGGCCGTTTACCCCCGCGGCAATCACCTTTATCAGAACTTCACCGGGTTGAATTTGGGGTATGGGTCGGCTGCCGATTTCCAACACTTCGGGTCCACCAGCTTCACGCATTTCGATTGTCTTCATGCTCTTAGGCAATTTCTTGGTTCCCTGCTTAAAATTTTCTGGTGAAAGCGCTGGCTTAAACCTACTCTGGGTCTAACTTAAGTATGGCGGATAAAAATGACAAACACAAAGCCTTGGTGCGATAATGCCGGAACTGCGTGATCTGGAACTTTTGGTGTCGTTGTCGCGGCATAAAAATTTTTCACATGCAGCGGCGGATTGCAATATTTCCCAGCCCGCATTCTCGACCAGAATCCGCAAGCTCGAAGAGGAGTTTAAACTGCCGCTTGTGCGCCGGGGCAACAGCTTTCTGGGCTTCACACGAGAGGGCGAAGTTGCGCTGAAATGGGCCCGCAAACTTCTGGCTGACGCCGAGGGTATGCGCCAAGAGATCAACGCGCTCAGAAATAATTTAGATGGTAAGTTGACGCTTGGTGTGATCCCGACGGCCATGCCCTTTGCGGCCCGTGTCTCGTCGCAACTACGCCGGAAACACCCGAACCTGTCTATTGAGATACATTCCCAATCTACCCGCCAGATCACGCGAAGATTGAACGATTTTTCCCTTGATGCGGGAATTATGTATTTTGATGACGCCGACCCGGACATCACCGTGAAGCTTTATGAAGAACGCTATGTGCTGATTGCGCCTCAAACGCGCGCGTCCGGATATAAAACTCAGGTAACCTGGGCCGAGGCGGCGCAGTTTCCATTATGTCTATTGACCCCTGATATGCGCAATAGACAGCTGATAGACGCGGTCTTTGAGCAGGTTTCTGCGGTGCCCACCGTCGTGATGGAGGCCAGCGGATTTAGCGCTGTTCTGGCTCAGGTGGTCAGCGGAAACGCTGCAACGATTGCCCCTGTGAGTGTGGCCGAGACCTTTCTTGCACTCAGTTCCACGGTGCAATTTGATCTTGTGAAACCGGTGATGACCCACACGATCGGGTTGTCTATTAAAGACCAATCACCAGTGCTGCCCATGGTGCAGGCTCTCAGGCAGGCCATAGATGCGTCATTATAGTAAAAACGAATGGCGTGTTCTCATATTGGTATTGGAAGCTATCGCGGAGACCTGTAATAGACGGGTCATTAGGGAGAGCTTGTTATGACTGTTACCGAAATAGAACCGGGTGTATGGAAATCAGGGAAAGGCAAAGGGCGGCACACGCCCAAAGGCCGGCAGGTTGAAGATACAGCCTGGTCAGAGGTGATCGACTTGCTTGGTGCCGCGCCACGCCGCCGCGATTTATTGATAGAATATCTGCATCTTATCCAAGATCGATACGGTTGTTTAAGCGCCGCCCACCTTCGGGCATTAGCCGAAGAGATGCGTCTGTCAATGGCAGAGATTTATGAGGTCGCTTCCTTCTATGCGCATTTCGATGTTGTGAAAGAGGGGGCGAAGTCACCCCCTGCGCTGACGATACGCGTCTGTGATAGCCTGTCGTGTGAACTGGCCGGAGCCCAGGCGCTAAAATCGGCCTTGGAACAGGGGCTGGATGCATCCGAAGTCCGCGTGTTGCGGGCACCCTGCATGGGCCGGTGTGATACCGCGCCAGTCCTCGAACTGGGCCACGCGCATATTGATCACGCGACACCTGCAAAAGTGACCTTGGCGATTGCGGCAGGTGATACCCATCCACATATCCCGGACTATGAGAAATATGACGCCTATGTTGCCGGAGGCGGGTATGAAACTCTGTCTGCGCTGCGTGCCAGTGGCGATTGGGAGGTAGTGCAAGAAAAGGTCTTGGCCTCAGGATTGCGTGGTCTTGGCGGGGCGGGGTTTCCGTCTGGCAAGAAATGGGGTTTTGTGCGCGCCAATCAAGGACCGCGTTACATGGCCGTCAACGGGGACGAGGGCGAGCCCGGTACTTTTAAAGACCGCTATTATCTCGAGCGCACACCGCATCTGTTTCTCGAAGGCATGCTGATTGCGGCTTGGGCTGTCGAAGCGGATAAAGCCTTTATCTATATGCGCGATGAGTATCCGGCTGTGCTGCATATTTTGGCAGAAGAGATCAAAGCCCTCGAGATGGCCGGTGTTGTGGCACCTGGCTATATTGATCTGCGCAGAGGGGCAGGAGCGTATATCTGCGGTGAAGAAAGTGCGATGATTGAAAGTATAGAAGGCAAACGTGGTATGCCGCGCCACCGGCCGCCGTTCGTAGCGCAAGTTGGTATTTTTGGCCAACCCACTTTGGTTCACAACGTCGAAACACTATATTGGGTGACGCGGATTTGCCGCGAAGGTCCCGAGGTTTTGTCATCGACCGAATTGAACGGTCGCCGAGGATTGCGCAGCTATTCAGTGTCTGGTCGGGTGAAAAATCCGGGCGTTTACCTGCTGGCTGCCGGATCAACAATTATGGATGTAATCGCGGCAAGTGGAGGAATGGTCGAGGGGCACATCTTTAAAGCCTATCAACCCGGAGGGCCGTCTTCTGGTCTGTTGCCCGCCTCGATCAACGACGTGCCCTTGGATTTCGACACACTTCAGCCGCTTGGCACTTTCATAGGCTCGGCCGCAGTGGTTGTTTTGTCTGACCATGACAGCGCCAAAGATGCCGCAGTGAATATGCTGCGATTTTTCGAGGATGAAAGCTGTGGCCAATGTACGCCTTGCCGGGTTGGTTGTGAAAAAGCAGTGAAACTGATGCAAGCTGATATTTGGGATCAACCGCTGCTGGAAGATTTATGCATGGCAATGGGCGATGCCTCGATCTGTGGTCTTGGACAAGCCGCGTCCAATCCAATTCGGCTGACGATGAAACATTTTCCGGGAGAGGTTTGAAGCATGTCTGATAAAGTTCAATTCACGCTTGATGGCCAATCGGTTGAAGCTGACGCTGGGATGACCATTTGGGAAGTTGCCAACGGCCGTGGTCTGGTGATCCCTCATCTGTGTCACAAACCTGCACCGGGATACCGTCCAGATGGCAATTGCCGCGCCTGTATGGTCGAGATTGAAGGCGAGCGTACGCTGGCGGCGTCGTGTATTCGCGAACCCAGCCAAGGGATGGTGGTGAGCACCGATTCAGCGCGCGCCATCAATGCGCGAAAGATGATCGTCGAAATGCTGGTCACCGATCAGCCAGCGCGCGATGTTGCCCATGATAAATCCAGCCACCTTTGGGACATGGCCGATCTGAACCAGGTTTGCGAAAGCCGTTTACCTCCGTTGGAACCAGAACGGGTGCCTTTGTTGGATGACAGCCATGTGGCGATGTCGGTCAATCTGGATGCCTGTATTCAATGCGGTCTGTGTGTGCGCGCCTGCCGCGAGGTCCAGGTCAATGATGTGATCGGCATGGCTGGACGCGGTCACAATTCCTATCCAACCTTTGACATGGCGGATCCAATGGGGGCCTCTAGCTGCGTGGCCTGTGGCGAATGTGTGCAGGCCTGTCCAACCGGCGCATTAATGCCGTCGACCGTGGTGGATGACGCCCAAGTTGGTGATAGTGGGGATTACGACGAAGAGATCAAAAGCGTTTGCCCGTTCTGTGGTGTCGGCTGCCAAGTCTCTTTAAAGGTTAAAGACAATAAGATCAAATTTGTCGAGGGTATAAATGGCCCGGCCAATGAGGGCCGGCTCTGTGTGAAAGGGCGCTTTGGCTTTGATTATATTCACCACGACCATCGCCTGACAAAGCCGCTGATCCGGCGCAGCGATGCGCCCCCTAAAGGTTTAAATGTCGACCCTTCCAACTGGTCGGAATTTTTTCGCGAAGCCAGTTGGGACGAGGCGCTAAACTTTGCTGCCGGCGGGTTGAATGATCTTAAGGCTGAAAAAGGGGGCCGGTCGGTGGCTGGGTTTGGCAGCGCGAAATGCACCAACGAAGAAGCCTATCTGTTTCAGAAAATCATCCGTCAGGGTTTTGGTCACAACAACGTGGATCACTGCACCCGTCTGTGCCACGCCTCTTCGGTGGCTGCATTGATGGAAAACGTTGGCTCCGCGGCCGTGACGGCGACGTTTAATGAGATTGAAAATGCCGATGTGGCGATCGTGATTGGTGCCAACCCGATTGAAAACCATCCTGTTGCGGCGACCTATTTCAAACAGTTCACGAAGCGTGGTGGCAAGCTGATTGTGATGGACCCGCGCGGTCAAGCGCTGAAACGTTTTGCCAGCCATATGCTGCAGTTCCGCCCCGGAGCGGATGTGTCGATGCTGAATGCGATCATGCACGTGATTGTTGAAGAGGGGTTGTATGACAAGCAATATATTGAGGCCCATACCGAAAACTGGGAGGCAGAAAAGGCCCATCTGAAAGATTTCTCACCGGAAAAAATGTCCGCGATCTGCGGCATTGATGCAGAGATGCTGCGCGATGTGGCGCGCACTTTTGCCGGCGCCAAGGCAGGGATGATTTTCTGGGGCATGGGTGTGTCTCAACACATTCACGGCACTGATAACAGCCGTTGTTTGATCTCGCTGGCGCTGATGACGGGCCAAGTGGGTCGGCCAGGATCGGGTCTGCACCCGCTGCGCGGTCAGAACAACGTGCAAGGCGCGTCCGATGCCGGAATGATCCCGATGTTCCTGCCTGATTATCAAAGTGTGACTGACGACGGTGTACGCAGCGCTTTTACCGAAGTCTGGGGCTCTGAAGATTTCAGTTCTGAAAAGGGCCTCACCGTGACTGAAATTATGGATGCGGTGCACGACGGTGATATCCATGGCATGTATATTTTGGGTGAAAATCCGGCGATGTCGGACCCTGATGTAGAGCATGCCCGCGATGCGCTGGCCAAATTGCGGCATTTAGTGGTGCAGGATATCTTTATTACCGAGACTGCCAATTATGCTGATGTGATCCTGCCGGCCTCTGCGTTTGCCGAAAAATCTGGTACGGTGACCAATACTAACCGTCAGGTGCAGATGGGCCGAGCAGCAGTTTCGCCACCAGGTGAGGCGCGTGAAGACTGGTGGATCGAGGTTGAGCTGGCCAAGCGGCTGGGTCTAAATTGGACGTATACCGACCCGTCGCAAGTGTTTAACGAGATGGCGTTAAATATGCGGTCGCTGGACAACATCACCTGGGAGCGTTTGATGGTCGAGAATGCAGTGACCTATCCGTCATTGTCAGCCGATGACCCCGGTCAGGCGATTGTGTTTGCTGAGGGTTTCCCACGCAAGGACGGGCGTGCCAAGTTCACCCCGGCCTCATTGATCGCACCCGATGATGTGCCTGACGCCGAATATCCCATGATATTGACCACGGGTCGGCAGTTAGAGCATTGGCACACCGGCTCGATGACGCGCCGCTCTAAGGTTTTGGATACGGTCGAACCAGAGGCAAATTGCTCGCTGCACCCCAAGACGTTGCGTGCACTTGGTGTGGCTGCAGGTGGTCACGTGCGGTTGACCACCAAACGTGGGAGCATTTTGGTGATGGCGCGTGCCGACCGTTCGGTGTCGGAAGATATGGTATTTTTGCCTTTCACTTTTGTTGAGGCGGCGGCAAATATCCTGACCAACTCTGCGGTAGATCCCTATGGCAAGATACCCGAGTTCAAGTTTTCGGCCGTTAAGGTCGAGGCCGCCGATGGAAGCCAAATAGCAGCTGAATAAATTGGACATGGCGCGTAATCAACCGCGCCATGTCATACGTTCATATCACCGAGGCGGTCAGCGTATTATCTGTTGATACTTCCTTGCCCAGTGAAACCGACACATAGATGGACATAGTCTGAATTTTTTGCACGTTTTAATACAGGGTATTAGACGCAGCGAAAGGTGATTTCTGTTCTTGGACGATTGCCCAATAAATACGGGGGGCGCGAGTCTACCGTGTCGGTGACCACAAGGGTTTGACCCAGAACCATACAATAGTTTTCGGCCTCTCTTAGGGCGTCGATTTTTACGGCGCCAAGGCCATGAAATCCGCTAGCCGCTTGACGTGTCAGAATATATTGACTGTTGCCAAGCCTTGCGACGCCAGGATTTGACGGTGAACATCCCTGTAGGATGGCCAAAACAGCAATCAGGATCGGGGATAAACTTATTTTTTCATATTATAGTTCCTCTATTTTATAATTTTATGGCGGTTAACCGGAGTTTGAAATTTGGTTCAGAGACGTCATAATAATCGATTGTACTGTCGGTTATGGAGTAGCCTACACCAATCGTTACACTGCTAAACAACTGATAGGTCACATTGAAAGAGGTGGTTTTTTCGTCCCAATCAACGCCGAATAATTTCCCGCCTTTTGCCGCGCTATACCCTGCCGATGTCGTGAGAGGTTTGCCCCAAGCCTGCATTCTCAAAGAGCCGGAAAGTGATTTTCGGGTCACAAGTTTATTTTCCAAAGCCTCCCCCAAGGTGGCGGATATTTTTGAGAACAGACCACTGTTGTGAATGGTCTCAATACCGAATGTCAGCTGGTTCTGGATATAGCTGTTGGCAAAATAGCGCTTTACCCCCACTGCGGCGTGATGATGTGTGAAAGGGGCCGAGGTGTACAGTCGCACCGCCGATACGCTGAAGTGGCCGCTGTTCTGGTCGGTGATATCTTTGTGGGTGCGTTGGGTGCTGCCGCAGACGTCTAGATGCCACAGGTCTTTGAGATAGTTTTTAGCACAGGCACTGGCCGACAGTGTCGCAATACCGATATGATGGGCGGGTGAATGGGCATAGGAGGCGTCGATATTCATATTGAAATACTTACCCCGCCCGTAAAGGCTGCGACCGCTTGTTCCGATGCCGGCCCCGATCACCACGCCCTTTTTTTTGATAAGATGTGGCTGACCGGTAAAGCTGTTCCCCCCCAGAACAAGCGGTTTTTCGGGGTTGCCGCCGTTGATATTTGATGAATATTTTAAAATCGGCGACAGATACGGCTGGAAAGTGGTTTGTTTGATCCGACCTTTCAAGCCCAAGCCGGTGCTGAACCCTTCGCGCTTTAGACGGTAATCCAACACTTGGACGGTTCGCAAAGACAGCGCGGCCTTATCGCTGCGTTCCAACATGCAAAAATTGGAAAGCCGCTCGTTCGGGCTGGAAACAAGACAATTAGCCTCGGACCGGGTGGCGGCAAAAATCGCCGCACTTACCCCACAGAGCAACATCCCGGCCCGCAATACTGTGTTCAGCATCAACGGTGATTACTGCGATTTCTTGCCGTAAAAGGCCCCGGTATAGTTTTGGGTGTCGTTACTATAGGCGAGACCATGAACACCCTCGGCATCTGTGCCGGCAAAATAACCATTTATGCTTGCGCTTTCTGTCGCGCCGTTGCTCAAACCAATGGATGCTGAATCGGTTGAAAATGCTCCGGTGGACGGCACTATCTTCATCTTATCTGCGCTAAAATACATGCCGGCAATATTGTTGCTAGCATCAGCAGACGTGACGGCACTGATTGAGACCTCATTTTTTTGAAAATCAGCCGTCATGTGAAATGCGCCCTTGCCTTGCATATTTTTATCGCTGCCCTTTCGTATAATGGCAGTTCCGTCATAAAGGTGGGTGCCCTCGGGAAGCTTGGGAACCCCGGTTCCCACCTCGAGGGGAACCAGGGTTCCCGCCGATTGCAGCGCTGTATGGCTGCCAGTGATTAATTCATTGATCGCAACATATTCGCCGGTTTTAGTTAATTTCTCACCCTGCGTGTCGATTTCCACCTTGACACTAGTTGATGAACTGCCAGTTTTTCTCACCGTATACTTTGTACCATTTGTCGTCTCGGTGCCTGGAACAACTGTTAAAGTGAGTTTCCCGTTTAAAGCATCCTTGGTGATATTTGGGTTTGCAGATGAGAGAGCCACGTTGACAATATCCCCCTCCTGATCGCGCATTTGGCCATAGATCACGCCGCTGCCATCAGCAAAAGTTTTGGCTGTTGTGGTTTCTGGTTCGGACGGGGGTATTTCGCCTGAGCCGCCTGCGCCTGCGCCTGAGCCGCCTGCGCCTGAGCCTGAGCCGCCTGCGCCGCCTGCGCCTGCGTCGCCTTCGCTTCCTGAGCTTGTATTGGTAACGTGAACGTCCCTGTCACATCCAACAAGAACCATAGCGCTTAACAAAGCGCCAAAAATGCATAGTTTTTCCATATTAAAATACCTGTATAAATTTTGTTTTTTATCTTTAGTTTATTCATATCTATCAAAAGTATAGATAATTTAACGAATCGTTAACGAATCGTGAGCGAAAAATCAATAAACATTTCAAATACGTCTTGAAAATAATGTCTGATTTTTATTTCTATAATATATTTCAATAATTTAAACGAAAATAATTTCTGGGCCGTCCACAGAATCACTTTGGGATTTGTTGCCGATTCTGACCATATTCTCGTCATACTCTTGCGTGTATCGGGCCGTCGGTCAAACATTGGCCAGCCAGACCGGATATCAAAGTATGCGATCTGATCGACATTCAAGGATTGTTTGGCACCTGCTGTCTGATTTCAGAGGTGGTCGCGGAATTTCGGACCATTTGTGAAGGTGGATCGAGTGATGAAAGAAGTGATCCAAAATGACGAAGAGAAAGAACCACGCGCCCGATTTCAAGGCCAGGGTTGCGCTTGAAGCAATCCGTGAGGCGCTGACCCTTTCGGAGTTGGCAAAGAAGTACGGCGTGCATGCGGGGCAGATCAGTACGTGCAAGCGTACTGCCCTT
>Ga0209199_1003505_pt1 | contig 15538 bp, 15 predicted proteins | sample COGITO_mtgs_1105_7_FD_184805 | JGI IMG/M metagenome (GOLD analysis project Ga0209199, IMG submission 184805) | Pelagic marine microbial communities from North Sea - COGITO_mtgs_110523 (SPAdes) (version 2) | ecosystem: Environmental > Aquatic > Marine > Epipelagic ...
TTTGAAAGTATTCTTCTGATGACATCTCTGACTTAATCGTCTTTGTTAAAATATCTGGACGCAAAGACTTTAGGTAAGAATCTCTAGAACTCATTGTTTATTTGTTTGTAGGCCTTAGGATAGAAGGTTCTGAAATCACCAAATCAAAATCGGGTACTGATGCAATCATGTGATCAAAAATATCAGCAATAATATACTCGTAATTTTGCCAGCGTTTATCACTACTAAAAGCATAGATTTCAATGGGTAGGCCATAGGCAGTTGGTTGTAGTTGTCTCACCATGACCATTAAGTCTTTATTGATTGCTGAGTGGGCTTCAATATAAGTTTCCATATACTTTCTAAATAAGCCAATATTCGTAAGATTTCTTCCGTTGATTAAAAGTGATTTGTCAATAGAATTCGTTTGATTGAAGTTGTTTATAGCGTCAGAACGCTGAATTACATAATCAGAAATCAATTGGATTTTAGATAGCTTAATAACTTCGTCTTGATTTAAGTTTTTAACGCTTTCCATTCGAATGTTTAGAGCACGCTTAATTCGTCGGCCTTTAGACTCGTCCATGCCTCTCCAATTTTTAAAGGAATCGGAGATTAGTGCATAGGTAGGAATCGTTGTGATTGTATTGTCAAAGTTTTGAACTTTTACAGTCGCTAGATTTATTTCTATCACATCGCCATCGGCACCAAATTTATCAAACGAAATCCAGTCTCCAATACGAACCATGTCGTTAATAGACACCTGAATACTCGCTACAAACCCTAAAATAGTATCTCTAAAAATTAATATAATAATGGCAGAAACCGTTCCTAAACCAGCTATAAAAACTCCAAATGAGATGCCCGAAACAATGGCAACAATTGCAAAAATACCGGTGAGCCATACAAAAATCATAAAGACCTGAATGTAACTATCAACCGGTTTATCTTTGAGGTATGGAAGCGTTTTAAAGTAGGATTTAATCGAATTTAAAACACTCCTAACGCCAATTATTGAGAGAATAATTCCGATCACTAAAATGGTTTTCTTGCTAAAGTCCTGTAAAGGAATGTTGTCAAAAAACAAGCTAGGAATAAATTTATAGGCAATGACAAATGGAATTAAATGGGCTACATTTCGGGGAACTCTATTGGTCACCATAATATCATCAAAGTTTGTTTTTGATTTGGCGGCAATTTTTGAAAACGTTGCTAAAATAGTTTTTCGGATGATATAATCAACTAGAAGAATGATTAAGACCAATCCTACAAACAAAACTGAGTGACTAATTATATCTGCAAAGTAAGAGGAAACTTTTAAGGAAAGTAACAACTCATTTAAGTGGTTATATAGATATTCCATAAGTGTGTTAGTTAAGTTTTCTTAGTTTATGTTCAACAATAAAAGTTCCAAAGGGAATAATGGACGCTAATGAAATGAGAATGAAATGCTTTTTAAACCACGGATGATCAAAACGTAGTACAATCACAAACGCGATATAGGCCATAAATAAAAAACCATGAGGCATTCCAAGTGTTTTTACAAGAGTCACATCATCATTTAAGTATTTTAAAGGCACACCAACAAACAGTAATAGGATATACGACAAGCCTTCAAAAAAGGCAATGAAACGGAATACAGTAAGCATTTTCATAACTAGTTTTTATTTATTACAAAATTACTAAAGTATTAGCAATAGAGCACATAGGATATCGAAATATTCTATTTTACATAATATAAATTATAGGACAAAGGAAACAGACACAGAATAAGAATCCCTTATGTATTGCAATTGAAATGGAAACCCAATTCTTCACAAGAATCGCTATTTGAGTCAAATACATAATCTGCTTTTACTTGGTATAAATTAGTGTCACCAAACGGAGTGGCTTCTGGTTCTGCAGCTCTTATTTTTTATATACAGTCACGCCATCCTTTATGGTTTCTAAGACAACAATTGTCTTGATATCTTCCCTGATTCCTTGGTAATTATTGATAATTTTGGAAATAATACTCTTGCAACAGTAAATAATACACTTAAATTAAAAGAGAGCTTACGTTTTAAAAGTATTATTGTTGTTTCGCAGTACTTTCATCTGACAAGAACAAAAATGTTGTTTAAAAAACAAGGTTTTAATAATATTAGTAGTGCAAGTCCTACATATTTTGAGTTTAGAGATTTTTATTCCTTATTACGGGAATTTGTAGCTTATTATGTGGGGTGAAAAATAGCATACATCCAGGCTAATTGAAATACTAAATTAATGTAACTAATTAGATTGCTTCCCATACATATCTTCGCATCTATAATTATTGAAACACAAATAAAATATTTGCTGTGAAAACCACAAATAAAACAGTTCTAACATTAGTCTTAATAAGTACCGTAGGACTTTCGATTATTGGAAGATTTTGGGCCGTAGGTTGGTTCCTTCTTTTGTTTTGGTGGGTTCTTATAATACCGCCGATTTGGCATTCATTAATTCATTTAAAATATTTATGGAAAATTAAGGAAATAAAAAAGAATCATTTGAAAGTCCTTTACATTTCGCATGTAACATTATTGTTATTATTTCTTTTTCAGCCAGACGCGGGAGACGGTAATTATCACATGACATCCACCCTATTAATTGATTCATTATTTGATGGATTCAATTCTTATGTAAATAATAAGATAGATTTTGAATTTTGGTTCCTATTACAATTTATAAATTTGCTGATATTTGTTGTAATTGAAGTGGTAACAACTATAAAGATTAGAAAATATTTGATTGAAAATCAATAAACGAATACCACAAATTCATATAAATAAAATTATAATAACGTTATTCAAAACGATAGAACGATTGAGACGGCTTTTTTAACTGAATAATTTAAGAATTTGAAGTTAAATTTTTTAAGATTAGAGTATAAAACAACCCCATACTGGTATACTAGTATGGGGTTGTTTTATTTAATAAATAGAAAATAAACTTATCTGTTTATTAAGTTTACAGAACGTATATTTGCACAAACAAGCTAGACGACGCCATTAACCAGTGATTTCTATGACTATGCCTTTCAAAAAATTACATTCTGATATTCAAGAAAAATTAGCCTCTCTGAACATTGCAGACCCTACCCCTTTTCAAATAGCTAGTATTCCGATCATCAAAAGTGGAACGAATGTGTATTGCACAGCACCAAAAGACAGTGGAAAAACAACAACGCTTGTTTTAACGACTTTACAAAAGCTAAAGTGTGAAGCGGTTGGTAATGCCCCTAGAGCGGTGGTTCTTGTTGAAAACAAGGAACGAGCCATGGAATTGTATGAGCTATTTTTAGCGTACACCAAATACAACTCGCTACGTGTTTATGTTGGACATGAACAACTGCATATTGATATTCAAAAGTCAGAAATATTTGAAGGTACAGACATTCTTATTTCCACGCCTAAAACAATGAATAAATTATTTTTATTAAATGGTGTAAGCACTGCTCAATTAAAAATAATCAGCATTGATGATGCAGAGTTTCTATCGCAGCATTCCTCCTACTCAGCTATCATGTCTATTTCGCAGAGCATTCAAAGATGCCAATATGTGATCTACTCCGAAAAAACAACTTCAATGCTTAAACGTTTTGAATCCTATTTCATGGAACACTCAAAAATTGTTTCTTTTTAAATACTCAGATTCATGATTCCAAAACTTCATTATATATCCCAAGGAAATTCTCTTAATGAGCATCTCGACAACATACAAAAAGCATGTGCTGCTGGAATTGAATTGGTGTTATTAGACCTTCAAAACTGTTCAGAAAAGAAGGTTTTAAAACTAGCTAAACAAGTGAGAGAAACTACTGCACATTATCAAACGAGGTTGATTATAGCTAACCACTATAAGATTGCAAAAGAAATCAAGGCGGATGGGGTGCATATAACAAACTTAGGACTTTGCCCTAGCTTGGTAAGAAAAGAATTGTATGCATGGCAAATTATTGGTGCCTCAGCAAATAACCTTGAGACTTGCGAAACCTATGTAAGCAAGGAAGTCGATTACATATACCTATCCCCTTTTGAAGTAACAAACCTCGAAGATTTAACCATTAAAGTCTTAGGCTTAAATGGCTTTAAAGCAATCGTAGAGGCTTTAAATACCAATACCCCTATCTTAGGGTCAGGGGGTATAAATATACAAGCTATCAAGCAAATTTTAGAAACAGGAATTTCTGGTGTTGCAGTTTCTGATGAAATTACACAAGATTCTAACGCTATTAAAGCCTACAGCCAACTCCTTAACGCCTCATCAACTGTAGAGCAGCGTTACACATTTGAATAAAATAACTGCGATTTATAAAGTTTTACTTATCAATTATCTTTTTTTAATAACATAAAGTTTATTGTATGTTTGCAATGAATAATTCAACATTAACCAACAAGCTAAATGATGTTATGAAAAAGGACAGAAGACAATTTTTAAAAAACACAGCGCTTGCGGCGCTTGCTTTAAGTGCAGCTCCACTCCTTTCTAAAGCAGATACTGGGAAAACTAAGCTGTTATCAACTTCAAAATTACAAGATACTTGCAATCCATTAACACAAGATGCTTATGGTACAGGTCCTTTTTATACAGCAGGTGCTCCAACTAGTTCTAATGGTGTCATGATCTCAACAGATGAAGTTGGAACCCGATTAAGATTATCAGGGATGATCAAAAACTTAGACTGTACTCAAATTATTCCTGAAACAGAATTAGACTTATGGCATGCAAATGACGCTGGGGAATATGACAATGTTGGCTACAGCCTAAGACGGAAAATTATATCTAATAGTGCGGGGTTTTATAATTTAGAAACTATATTACCTGGGAAATATTTAAACGGAAGTTCGTACAGACCAAGTCACATTCATGTAAAAGTAACCACTCCAGGATTTTCAACATTTACTACACAGTTATATTTTGAAGGCGATACTAGTATTGCCGCGGATGCAGCAGCATCAATTACTTCTGGTGTTTACGATGCTACAGATCGAATTATATCGCTTGTGGATAACGAGGGCGTTTTAGAAGGGACATGGGATGTTATTGTGGATGGAAATGGCATACTTGATGCTGATGACTTGCATCTTACTAATGGAATGATTTATAATGTAAGTCCGAATCCATTTACCGATAAAATAACCATTAATTACGGCGTTTTTAAGTCCTCTAAAGCGAGTGTCGAAATTTATAATGTGCAAGGGCAATTAGTGGCCAATATTGAAAATAAACAATTAGAAGCTAATAAATATACAGCCGTTTGGAGCCCTCAAACAGCAATGGCTTCTGGGCTCTATTTCTGTGTGTTAAAAATTAATGATCTTCAAGTTCACTATCTTAAAATTTTAAAGAAATAGAAGATTTAAGCCCACAGTATTAAAATTCATTGTACGTGTCTAACCCTGTTTATCTCCTGTAATATTTGCTAGAGATAGCTTACGTATTAGCTCAAAATCGCATACCTTCACCGCATGCATGCACAAAACCCTTATGGTAATCGTTACGATCTTAAAAGACTCACAAAACATTACCACGCCCTAGAAAAATTTATCGTTTTGAATCCTTCAGGCGAAGAGACTATTGATTTTAGTAGTTCCGAAGCAGTATTTGCTTTAAATAAATCCATGCTCCTAGCAGATTTTAAACTAGGGGATTATGAGTTACCCTCTGGCTATCTCATTCCTCCAGTGCCAGGACGTTTAGACTACTTATTGCATGTTCGTGATTTCCTTACAGAAAAATTTAATGTTTCAGAAAACAGTCAACTAAACGGATTAGATATGGGCTCTGGTGCCAATGGAATCTACTGTATTTTGGGTGCTCAATATTTTAATTGGAAAATGGTGGGTTCAGAAACAGATGCAAAAGCGGTAGAAATAGCAAATGCCAATATACAAAAGACCAAAGGATTGAACGATAAAATAGAAATCCGTCATCAACAGGATAAGGGCTCTCTATTTAAAAATACGATTCAAGCAAATGAACAATTTGACTTTGTGGTGTGCAACCCTCCTTTCCACAGCTCGAAAGAAGAGGCTTTAAAAGGATCCCTTAGAAAAGTGAAAAATTTAGGGGGTTACGCAGCAAAGGAGAAATTCTTACTTAATTTTGAAGGTCAAGCAAATGAACTTTGGTGTAATGGTGGTGAAGTCCTTTTTATCAAGCGTCTCATTAAAGAAAGTGTGGGCTTTAAAAACCAAGTAAAGGTCTTTTCTACGCTAGTTGCTAAGTCTGAAAGTGTCGCTGCAATTAAAAAGCAACTTAGTAAAGTTAAAGCAAACTTCGAAGTAATTCCAATGGCCTTGGGTAATAAAAAAGGACGTTACTTGATGTGGTGGTTTGAACCAAGTAAAGCTTAACTTCTGCTCTGAGTTGATACATAGTTTCTACTTTAAATTATAAGAATGTTACCCGTACTTTTTTCTTTTTGAGTCTGGAGTTGTTCAAGGCGTCAACTAAAGCTTCAGAAATAGATTTAGGCACGGCTACAAACGCACAGTCTTGTTTTAGTTCGATTGTACCTAGCTGATCCTTAGATAGTTTTCCTTGCTTAAAAAAGAGACCGGCGATATCCCCTTTAGAAATTTTATCTTTTCTACCTCCAGAAATGAAAAGAGTTTCCCAATATTGTGGCTTTCTAACGGCCTTTTTAGAAATATTAACGCCTTTAGACGTTTTAACATATATAGGCAACTCTTCATCTTCTACCTTCAATATATAAGCAGTCCCTTTGGAGTCTACTCTAGCAGCACGCCCATTTCTATGTGTAAATTCTTCCGATGCTCTAGGCATCTCATAATGAGCAACAAACTTTAATTCGGGAATATCAATCCCTCTAGAAGCCAAATCGGTAGCCACTAAAATTTGATTGGTTCCATTCCTGAATTTTATTAAAGAACGCTCTCTGTCTTTTTGCTCCATCCCTCCAGAAAAACAGCTGTGATTTATTTTGTTTTTATCTAAAAAACGACTTACAACTTCAATACTATCTCTAAAGTTACAGAACACAATTCCGTTTTGATTACCCAAATGGTCGATGAGTTCTAGCAGACTCGGTAACTTGTTTTTTGAGACCGATTTAACGATTTTTACTTGAAGTTTGGAAACGACCTTTTGGTTTAAATAATTGACCGTCGTTGGCTTGTCTAAGCGTACAAAACCAGGAACTTCCAGGCTTTGGGTTGCCGACGTAAGTATGCGTTTATTTATGTGGGGTAATTGATGGATGATCTCTTTCATCTCCAATTCAAATCCATCTTCTAAAGACTTGTCAAACTCATCTAATACGAGAGATTTTATGCTTTTTTTAGAAAATCGATCGTTACTAAAATGGTCTGTAATTCTTCCGGGAGTTCCAATTAAAATAGCTGGTACATGCTTAATTTCAATCTTGTCTTTAGACATCGGTCGCCCGCCATAAACAGCGTTTACTTTAAAGCCAGACCCCATACTACGAACCACTTGTTCTATTTGGATGGCTAGTTCACGTGAAGGAACGATAATCAATGCTTGAACGTCTTGACATTCAGGATCTAAAATTTTAATAATCGGTAATAAGAATGCTAAGGTTTTCCCGGTCCCTGTAGGCGATAATAATATCGTGTTAGTGGTCGTGTCAATAACAGAAATAGCCTCTTCCTGCATAGGGTTTAACACGTGGATATTTAACTTGGTTAAGATATCTTGTTGTTCTTTGATGCTATTTGCCATAATGCTTAGTTCTTTTTACGGGGTTTAGAAACGGCTTCTTTGGAGTTACCAACCTTTGTTTGTGCCAAATAATTAGCGAGCACCTTATCTATTAATTCCTCTTTTGTAAGGTGATGAAATACAGTCGTTACTTTTAGTTTAAATTCATCAGAAATTTCACGATTTGGTTTGGTCTTAAATATTTTTTTAGCCCATAACAACCCATTATTCTCTTCAATACTTTGGGCATCTGCTTTCTTTAAAGGTTTGAATACAAGTCCCAATTCTTTTTCAAACTTAGTAACATCAGAAACTTCTTCTTGCTGAAGAACTGTCAACGACAAGCCTTTGGCACCCGCTCTCGCCGTACGACCACTTCTGTGTACATAGGCTTCATACGTATCCGGAAGATGGTAATTGACTACGTAGGACACTTCTTTTACATCAATGCCTCTAGCGGCTAAATCGGTAGCAACAAGTAGGTCAATAAAACCTTCTCTAAATTGTCCCATGATGCGATCTCGAATTCCTTGCGTGAGACTCCCATGAATGGCACCAGAAGAAAATTTATTAATGGCTAAGTTTTTAGCTAATTTGTTAACTGCTGCTTTTGTTTTGCAAAATATAATTCCCCTTTGCCCTTCTTTGGTTGCTAAAAAATGCATTAAAACGGCCAGCTTTTCTATGGGTTCAACTACCACATACTGATGGTCGATCCCTTGATGACCAAGCGTTTTCATATCGGCTTCAATTTGAACCAGCTGTTTAGCCATGTAATTTTGAACCAATTGCTTTACTGCACCTGATAAGGTGGCTGTAAACACTAAAGTCCGGTGGGCCTTTGGAATGTTTTTTATGATTTGATCTAAATCGTCTTTAAATGCCGTCACCATTTCATCCGCCTCATCCAAAACTAAATATTGAAGGCTTTTTAGACTCAGAGCGCCTTTTGAAACCAAATCTAAAAGACGACCTGGAGTTGCAACTATAATTTGAGTCGGCGTTTTTAATCGTTCTATTTGAGGTTTGATAGGAATCCCTCCGCACAATGTGGCAATGGAAATGTCGGGGCTTTTAGAAGCATAAGACACTAAATTGGCATGAATCTGATGCCCTAATTCTCTTGTAGGCGCCACTACTAAAGCTTGAACACTTGGCTCATTAACATCAATTAACTGTAACAACGGCACGCCAAAAGCAGCAGTTTTACCGGTTCCCGTTTTTGCGATGGCAACCACGTCTTCCGTTTGGCCAAGAATTATAGGAATGGCTTTTTGTTGAATATCTGTAGGGACAGATAGTTTTAATTCCGATAAGCTATGTTGAAGTGACAGGTTAATTCCTAAATCAGAAAACGATTTTGACATATAATAATTTTAAGCAAATATAACAATACGCAAACCGAGTACCTCAAAAAATTGAACGCTAATTATTTATAAACACGAAACAACTAGTTCGTATGGTTCGGTTAGATAAAAAAATAATTAGGCCTCTATTAAAGTTCGCTTTGATTTTCTGTAGGTATATTTGGGATAAATGGTGCGTTTTGCAAAACGATTCAATTTATTTGAGTTGACCATTTTTATATAGATTTGTTTGGTAACTCCAAAATACTCATAGGTCGTTCCGTCTAAAAAGGTGATTTCTAACAGCAACCCTTTGTGTACGTAGTCTGCAATGCCTGCGTTTGTAATTGTCTCTGTATAGGCTTCTAAATTGTCTGCAATGGTTTCAGGTGCAATACTGACTAAAAAATGGTAGCCATCAATGATTTCACGACTTTTAAGTTCCGCTTCTTCACTTTTTGAGTCCCCATCTTGAAACTTATCAGGGTGCCATTCCTTTACTAAATTACGGTAACTTTTTTTAAGGACTTTGAGGTCAATTTCTGCCTCAATACCAAATAGCTTTTTATACTGACTTATACGTTTCATAGATCCTATTTTTAGAAGCGGCAAAATTACATCATTATTATGAACTACATAGTCTAAGACTCGTATTTAATTAGAACAATAGCTATTAATTCCAAAACCATTAATTAGTAGTCATAAAAAAAGCCCATCATAAATGATGAGCTTTAATAAAACTTTAAAGTATATGTATTAGATAACCTTTACGTTTACTGCGTTTAATCCTTTGTTACCTTCTTGAAGATCAAATTCAACGGTATCGCCTTCGCGAATCTCGTCAACTAATCCTGAAATGTGTACAAAATGATCTTTTTCAACTCCTTCTTCAGTGATAAATCCAAATCCTTTAGACTCATTGAAAAATTTTACTGTTCCTTTACCCATAATAATGTAATTAAATTAAAATAATATATTTTTTGCAAAGTTCCGACCAATTTTCCAATACACAATGGATTATTCGTCTTATTTTTGATTTACAGTGTATATTCTTTCATAAATAGCTAAAAATTGGTATAGATTATACGATTTATTAAACTTTTAGGGCCGTAAAATCGTTAATAGTTAAGCTTATATAATTAATTTGCTTCGATTTCTAAAATAATTATAGCATTCATATTAAACTATGGACTACTTAAACAGTCCTAAAACTATATATACAAATTTACAGATCTACTGGCAGCACAAAATCGACATATCATTTTACTTATTTTAGCATTCTTAGGCATAGCCTTTGTTATGCCTCCTATTAAGTTAGAAATCACTCCTCTTTTTAATAATCAAACAATAACAGAAAAAACTTGGTATGTTTCTTCTCAAAAGGACTCAATTCAATTTACTAAACTAAAGTTTTACCTTACTGACTTTCAACTAAAATCTAAAGAGGGTATAATTAAAAGCATTGAAAATAGTAATTACTTAATTGATGTTTTTAATCCTAGTAGCTTAGATATACTATTAAACACAACTTCCTTTAGTCTTGGTGACGAATTGTCATTTAATTTAGGCGTGAGTAGTGCTATGAATACATCTGGGGCACATTCTGGAGCTTTAGACCCCTCAAATGGCATGTTTTGGTCTTGGCAAAGTGGCTATATTAATTTTAAAATTGAAGGATTAAGTCCAAGTTGTGTGACTCGAAAAAATAAATTTCAATTTCATATCGGAGGTTACCAAGCACCACACAACACACTTAGACGACTTTCTTTTATTTTGAATAAACAAACTACTCAGCTGAATTTAAACCTTGAAGGATTTTTTGAGGGGACTAAATTAGCAGTGGACAACCAAGTTATGGTTCCTGGGGAAAAAGCAAATGAACTTGCAACAGTATTCTTTAATACCCTGACAATAAATTGAGCAAAACGATTAAATACAGTTTTTATTCCTTACTCATCTTAGTGTGCAGCGGCTTTGTAGTGCTTAAAAACAAGACCCTAATTTTTGACTACCCCGAATACTGGCCAAAACCACACTATGACTTTTCAAAACTAACCATGTCAGAAAGTGAGTTTCAGCTAGGACGTCAACTCTTTTACGACCCAATACTTTCAAGAGACGAAAGTATTTCTTGTGCCTCTTGTCATTTGCAAGCCACAGGTTTTACCCATGTAGATCATGATTTAAGTCACGGTATTGAAGGACGCATAGGCACTCGAAATTCGATGGCTTTAATGAATTTGGCTTGGAACACATCATTTATGTGGGATGGTGGTGTCAATCATATTGAATTGCAAGCCCTTGCTCCTATATCTAGTGAAAATGAGATGGATTCTTCTTTAAAAGAAGTGGTTGACAAACTAAATGACTCACAAAAATACAAAGGCCTTTATTTTAATTCGTACAAAGATAGCTTAGTCACAGGTCAAAAAACATTATTAGCTTTGACTCAATTCGTAGTGATGTTAAACTCCTACAACTCAAAGTATGATAAATACATTAGAAATGAAGATGGAGGCGTCTTTACTCAACAAGAAAAAAACGGCTTAATCAGTTTCAGGAACCACTGTGCCTCATGTCATACAGAACCATTGTTTACAAACAATGAGTTCCACAATAATGGACTCACACTAGATCCTTATCTAAAAGATTATGGGCGCATGCAGATTACAAATAATGTGAACGATTCTTTAAAATTCAAAGTTCCAACACTTCGAAATATTCAATTTACGCCTCCCTATATGCACGACGGACGCTTTGAAAGCTTAAAAGCTGTAATTACACATTATAGTTCAGGAATAACCCATAGCAGTACCTTAGCTGAGAACTTGAAAAACAATTTAAAATTAACTCACAAAGAAGAAGTAGACTTGCTCGTATTTCTCAGAACGCTAACCGATAAAGATTTTTTATTTAACAACCGATTTTCATATCCATATAATAACTAAAAAGTACCCTAATGAAAAAACAATTATTTACATTGATCACATTTCTATCCATTACAGGAATCTCAAGGGCTCAATCCAATCCCATTATCACTGAGTGGATTCAAAATCACAGTAGCATCACAGGGCGTCATTATGTTCAAGGCAACTCCACCCCTATCATTGATAATGTCTTGGCAAATGTGCAAAGTGTAGATTACTCAAATGACTGGGTATACGTGACTGCTACCGGGATACCATCCTATATCACGGGGCCGTTTTCAGATAATAATCCTTCATTAGCTGAAGACCAAAATGCCATATATAAATTGCCGCTTAACCCCACACAAAACTCAGGAAGCACCACAGCTACGTTTGGCGGAAACATTGGCGTTTTTATAAATGGAGTTTCTTTATTTGACTACCGAGATGGCGTCGCATGGAATAATGGTACAAACGCGCTTTGTGGTGGGCCAGGGAATCCGCCTTGCCCTGGTGGCCAACAAGCTACCCAAAACTGGAACAGAGACGCCATACCAGCAGAAATGGGTGGTTTTGACTGCGCCAAAGCACATCCGGCTATGGGGAATTACCACCACCACCAAAATCCAAGTGCTTTTGACTTAGATCTATTAGTTGTTTCTGATATATGTGCTGCCTATCCTGCCGATGGATTGTATGTGATTGATACCAACGCACATTCTCCATTAATTGGTTTTGCATACGATGGATTTCCAATTTATGGGGCCTATGCCTATGCAAACACAGACGGCTCAGGAGGGGTGACACGAATGAAATCTGGATATTCATTGAGAACGATTACTACCAGAGAAAATGGTCCATATGTAGGACAAGTATTTACCATTACAAACGGCCCGAATACTGGAAACCAAGAAGTAATGGATTTAGGCTATTTTAGAGAAGATTATGAATTTATATCAAACTCAAGTTCCGATTATTTGGATTCACATAACGGCCGTTTTGCGGTTACTCCAGAATATCCATCAGGAACCTATGCTTATTACACAACTGTAGATCAAAACCATAATTCAGCGTATCCCTATGCTGTAGGGCCTACATTTTATGGAAATGTGGAAGGCTCTAGTGTGAACTCAATTACAGAGAGTATCACTAATTACGATTCTTCGTTAGCAGTTAATGAATTTGACGAATCGTTTTTAAACCTCGTTATTTCCCCAAATCCTAGTCAGGACTTTATTGCTGTGCAGTCTAATTTGCTCGCAAAAAGCCTTAAACTTGAACTTATCAACGAACTAGGTCAGGTGGTTTTAAAAAATACCATCTTACAAGGTAGCACCTTAAGTATCATTGAAACCCATACGCTTTATAATGGATTATATTTTCTTAAAGTATCAGACGATAAACACACAAAAACGTACAAGGTGATCATTAATAAATAGTCTAGGTCATATATAAAAAACCCTGTGATGTAACCAATCACAGGGTTTTTTATGCTTTTTAACATCCGTTATCTTATTTCAAAGAAATACTTTCAATCTCTAGACGAAAGTTTTCTTTAACTTTATTGCCAATTAAAAAGGCGATTTGTTCAATTTTATCAGCATTAAAGTTTGGGATATCTAGTGTATATCCTCTAAAGCTTGGCACAAAGTCTTGTAGAGGAATGCTGATTTCTTGCGGTTCTCCAGAAGTTTTAAATGAATAAATATAGGAATGGCGTTGGTTATCAGACCCTTTGAGTCTAAACTGATAGAATTTGCCATCTCCTTTTAGCTTCAACACAATGGATGTAAATCCAGCGGTCTTAAGGCCGTCAAAGTTATATCTAAGCGAGGAGAACCCGCCGTTGTTTTCAGTGGTTACATAGCCTTCAAATACTCCAAAGCCTTCCGAGTTAACCTCAAAGTCGCCTTGAGATCGTCCTCCCATAACACGGTCATCAACAACTCTCCAGCCTTTGGTTGATACCCCAGATTCAAATTTAAAAATAAGTGAAGGTGTTTGAAACATACTCATAACTAAAAATAAAATAATAGTATTAATCATATAAAATTAAGGTTTTGTAATTTCTTCAAGTACTTCATCAAAATTAGATCTTAAATAAGCGCGAAGTTTTTTCTTATAATCATCTTTAAGCCAAGTTAAGAAATTGTGAGTGCTCTTGCTTATACATTTTGAATAGCGGTGAATTCTGAAATCGATATCATCGGCTAGTAACTTTACAAGTGCTAAAGCGTCATAGACATCTTCACTATTTTCAATACAAATTAAAGCATGTTGTTCAATTGATCGCATTAAAACCACTTTCGAAGATTCTCCGCTTCTAATAGATTTGATATATGTTTTATTGATGTCAAAATAAACATCTTTAGAGTTCGCGAACGAAACTCTAATATCGTCAGGCATTTGATAAATAAAATTACTTTCTAAGTCCTCATCACTCAAAACGCCATCTAAGTAATAATTTGGATACTTAAAGATGCGTTGCCAATCTAAATTAGTACTTCCCCAGGGTCCAAAACGATGAAAGTTATTTCCTAAATCAATAACATCAAAAGAATTTTTATTTTTTAAAATACGAGACCCTCTACCTATCATTTGATAGTATAACGTCAGCGATTTAGTGGCCCGATTTAATATAATAGATTCTACTGTAGGCTCATCAAAGCCTGTTGTTAAGATACTTACAGAAGTTAAGATCGCGTGAGGCGTTTTCTTAAACCACTCTAAAATTTGAGTCCGTTCTTTTTTAGAAGCTGTGTTGTCTAAGTGCGCGACTTGATAGCCCGCAGATCGAAATAAATCATAGACAAATAAAGAGGTGTTTATGCCGTTATTAAAAATAAGGGTTTTCTTACCATCGCAACGTTCTTTGTAGGCTTCCATTAACTTTGAAAGCATTTCGTTATTAGTGTACAAATCTTCAGAAGATTTGACGGTGTAATCGCCGTTAGCCCCTACAACCAATGAGGTTAAACCTACATTATATGAATACATATTAGCTTGCGCTAAAAATTCATTTTCTATCAAGGACTCAATACTTTCGCCAACAATTAATTCATTATAATTATCGGTCATTGGAAGTTCAATATTTGAACTTAATGGCGTCGCAGTTACCCCTAAAATAAAGGATTTTTCAAAAAATTTAAACAGCTTTGTAAATGAATTATAATGTGCTTCATCAATAATCACCAAACCAATGTCAGAGATGTCTAACTTATCATCTTTTAATCGATTGTTGAGGGTTTCAACCATGGCAACAAAACACTGAAATTCAGACTGATCTTCTAAGTTTGCTTTGCTATCGATGACTTTATTTTGAACCCCAAACTCTGTCAATACAGAAGATGTTTGTTTACAGAGCTCAATACGGTGCGTCATCACCAGTACCTTTTTTTTGTGCGTTTTTAAATACTGACTCACAATCTCGGAAAAGATAACCGTTTTACCTCCACCGGTAGGTAACTGATACAGAAGATGGTAATCGTCTTGGGCGGTCTCAAAACATTTAAATATTTTTTGAATGGCCCCTTTCTGATAGCTATAGAGCTCTTTGCCAGTTTTACGTTCTTCTTGTTCTGAAATAGAAAGCATAGT
>Ga0209199_1003511_pt1 | contig 15515 bp, 18 predicted proteins | sample COGITO_mtgs_1105_7_FD_184805 | JGI IMG/M metagenome (GOLD analysis project Ga0209199, IMG submission 184805) | Pelagic marine microbial communities from North Sea - COGITO_mtgs_110523 (SPAdes) (version 2) | ecosystem: Environmental > Aquatic > Marine > Epipelagic ...
AAAGATAAAACTTTCAACTACAGCCCGTAGTATTTAAAATAAAAGATCAGTTAACCCCTATTTTACTGATGTTTCACGTAAATTAACATAAAAAATAACGTATCTTTAAGTGTAATCAAAAACTAAAAATACAGTAATTTTTTGCAAATAAACATTTAATATAAAATGTAATTTCATGTAAAAAACTTTACAAACTTTACACTGATTTTTTAGCTAATAAACGTTTTACAATGTATCACAAAAACAATAATAATGGACTATTGCTTGAGCAAATTTATAATTATATTAAGCATGCTCCTTATAGAAGAATTAAAAGAAGTGGCTCACTAGGACTATCTGATAATTCAGTTAGAAATCTAATGGTATTTGAGAAGCTCATTAAAGATTTCGAAATACACGCTGGAAGGAAAATCATGTTAAATGCTATAGATCACATGTTAGTTAATATGTTTAAAGAATGGCTTTTAACTGAAAAAAGTTATTCTTTAAATAATGCTGGACTTCAACTAAAGCTTTTAAAAATGATTTGTAAAGAGGCAGAAAGAATGAGTATTCCCGTGAATCCATACACAAGACATATTGAATCATTTACTCAAAAAAGCAGGGATAGAGTACTTCAAACTATTTCTTTTGAAGAAATAAAAAAGATTAAATCCCTGAAACATTTGCCCTCAACACTTGAAAACGTTAGAAAATGGATGCTAATTGGACTATATATTGGTCAAAGAGTTTCTGATTTATTAATTCTAAATCCATCACAATTAAGATTTGTTGAGCATGGAGTTTATGTAGATATTACGCAACAAAAAACAGATAAAAATGTCACTATTGGAGTGGTAGATCCTGACGTAATTAAAATTTTGCAATACAAATTTCCTTATAATATTTCAGCACAATTATTTAATAGACAAATAAAACAGGTATGTCAAATTGCTGGAATGAATGAGATGGTAAGTGGTTATAAATTATGCTCTAAAACAAGAAGAAAAAAATTGGGTACACACCCAAAATCAAGCATTATATCTTCTCATGATTTAAGAAGGTCGTTTGCTACAAATTACTTTGGTAAGATTGAAACGCCTATTCTTATGCAAATAACAGGGCATTCAAAAGAAAGTACTTTTCTAAGTTATATAGGAACACAGGTAAACAAGGACACTTATGCAGATGCTTTTATGAAGGTTGCTGCTACTTTGTAGGATCTGGTCCCTTCTCTTCAAACCAATTCTTACCCCTTTTGGCTAATTTATCAAGAGTAAACTCATCTCTCACTGATTTTGTTTTTGGAAGTAAATAGTTTGACAGGCTTTGAAGAAGTTTTACTCTATCTGACATGGAAAGTTCACTTTGGTGCATTATTAAATGATCAAGTACTCCTTCATACAAAATCTCCATTTTTTCTTTAATGTTTGGATCTAATGTTCTAGAAGGTCCTCTTTTACCTTTTTGACCTGCTGCTTTAGCTGTTTCTGAATTAAATGGCATAATTCAAAATTACAGTAAGGTGTACCGTTTTGAAAAATGAATTAGATAAAAGTTTTCAACAAGATTTTATAACAGGTAGAAATTTAATTGTTAAGTTGATTTCATGTTTTAACCAAGCAAATTTAATTCACTTTAAAAAATTCATTTGGAGATAACTTCTAAATCATTGCTTAATGAAAACAAAAAATTACTCAAGAAGATATTAATGTTATATTGAAATTTTAACATCTTATCCCCTTACACAAGGCAATATGATCTTTAAAATAAATTTGCCTTATATTAAGTCTTTAGCTAAATTATCAACTAAATATTTTATTTAATTAAGTCAAAGGATAATGGTGTACCCTTTTTTAAATCTTGAATAGCTTTTTTTCCCAAAACTTGCTTAAAAAACTGTGGATGTATTCCAAATCCTGGTCTTATTGAACGTGTGTTTTTCTCAGTAATTTTTTCTCCTTGGCTAATATCTTGAACCACGAAAAGTGATCGTCTTCTCAGTTTATCCCTATCAGTTAAATTGTATGTTACCTCTCCCAAAGCTTGTTTTGCTTCTTTAACAGATTTCACCATGTTAGCAAATTCATCTGGTTCCATAGAAAAACCAGCATCAATTCCACCCCCTTCCCTCTTCAATACAAAATGCTTTTCAATGACTGTTGCTCCTAGTGAAACAGCAACAATTGGTACAGTACTACCAAAACTGTGATCAGAAAGCCCTACTTTAACGTTAAATGCGTTTCTTAAATTCGGTATTGTTAATAAGTTTGCCATATTTGGAGCTGCAGGATATTCTGATGTACATTTTAAAAGTGTTATATCATGATTCCCCACCTTCCTACATGTTTCTATAGCTAATTCTATATCTAAAAAACTAGCCATTCCGGTTGAAATAATTATTGGTTTTCCTTTTGATGCAACGTACTCAATTAATTGTATGTCTGTGATCTCTGGTGATGCAATTTTATACAATTTAACATTTAAGGATTCTAATAAATCTACTCCTTCTTTGTCAAATGGAGAAGAAAAAAATAATAATCCTAGTGATTCAGCATAATCTTTAAGTATAGAATGCCATTCGTAAGGCAAACTTCCTTCAGTAAATATTTCATATAAGGTTTTACCTTTCCACAAACCATCTTTTCGAGGTCCAAAAATTTCATTTTTAACATCTAAGGTTAAAGAATCTGCAGTATAGGTTTGGATTTTTACAGCATCTGCACCAGATTTAGCGATAGCATCTATTGTTCTAAGAGCAATATTTAAATCGTTATTATGATTAGCTGATAGTTCTGCTATTATAAATAGTTCATTGATGTTTTTCATTATTATATATTTTCTATAATACTTACAACTCTATTTATTCCTTTTAAGTCTATAATTTTTGTAGCTTTTTTAATTAGTTTTTTTCTAATTTTCAAGTCTATCACAAATTTACCGATTGTTTTATTTAGTTTTTTGGAAGTTAAGGAATCTATAAAACCTAAATGATAAATTGATTTTGTTTTATCTTTTAATATTTGTGAAGCATTTGCATTTGCTTTTTCGTGTCCAACACTTATAATTGGCATTCCCAAAGCCATAAACTCATATGTGCTAACTCCAAATGATGCTATTAGCACATCATTTTTATTTATACACTCTAAATTGTATGGAGAAAAATTTACATTATTAGGATAAATTTCTGGTAATGTATTGTGATGCATATAATTATCGCCATAATAGAAATAAAAAGACAAATCACTCCACTTGTTATAATCTATCATTTTAAAAATAAGTAACATAACATTTTTTGGATCACTTCCTCCGCAGATAATTCCTATTCTAGTTAAGCGGCCAATATCATCTATTTGCTTTGATTTTAATTCGCTAACTTTTGAATTAAATGTAAAATATTTTAATCCTTGAAAAATCTTAACTTTTGATAAATTAAATTTTTCGAAAAAGGGTTTTTCTTGATGTATTGATGGTAAAATAAACACATCTGCTAAATGCCTTGATTCACTAATGTTCTGGTAAAATATAATTTTAGTTTTACCATCTAATTTATTAATATATTTTTCATTAATTTCTATAATACTATCTACATACAAAAGTTCAAACTTTTTTTTTAAACAAAGATCGAACATGTTTTTATTTGGATGGTTAGAATTAAGTTCTATATGTTCAAATTCAAAATCTTTAATTTTATCCCAGAAGGAAGATTTTAAATGAACAAATGTTACAAAGTAATTAATTCTTCTTAAAGATAATGCAAGATTATAACTTCTGTAAAAGTGGCCTAAGCCAACATTTCCACCAGCCTCAACCCTAAAAAGTATTTTCTTTTCCAAATAGTCTAATTTGTGGTTCCTATTACTCTTGCTGGACTACCAACTACTTTTTCGTAATCTTTCACATTTTTTAAAACCACTGATCCAATTCCAGTTATGGACCACTTCCCAAGAGTTATATATTCTAAGGTCGTTGCATTGGTTCCTAAATAAGCTCCTTCCTTTAAATGTACTTCAGCACCTACACATGCGTTGTTGGAAACATAACTATAATCGTCTAATATAGATCCATGCCCAATTAATGATTGTGCAAATATGTGAATAAAATTTCCTATTATGGTATTAGGCCCTACAGAAACAAAAGGTTGGATGCAAACACCATGTCCTATCTTTGCAGTTCTAGCTACAACAGCGGTTGGATGTATAATTGTAGCAAATCTTTCAGTGGGTATCTTTAGATCTTTTAATTTGTGCAAAAACTTATGATTCAATTTTACAGAAATTAAACTATAAAAAAAGTAAACATCCTTATTTTTTAAATATTTGCTGACTGTTTCTTTATCAATTTTTCCTAAAACATCATAACCATTTATTGGTTCTTTCTCTTTATCGTTTAGAAATCCTAGAATTTCCCATTCCTTTTTTACTCGATTAATATCTTCAACTGTTGATTGAACAACAGTTCCATTTCCATAACCTCCAATTATAATTAGTTTTTTCATCCCTCAATAATTAATTCCGCACGACCTGTGTCAGAACCGCTATATGGCGTAGCAGCGATATTTCCGGATAGAGTAAAATCTTTACTAACTTCCCATATTTTAATTACTCCAGCAAAAGATATGTCTTTAGACTGATTAATTGATGAAGTATGAACAAGAGAGTGATGAAAAAGAACAACATCGCCAGGTTTGGCTAGAGTTGGAACTTTTTTATAATTTTCAACCAAATAGTCTGGTATTTCTCTTTGGGTTAGTTGATTAGACTTGCCTTTATCCTTTGAACTATATCCAGTGTATTCAACAAAAGGAAATTTAACCTTGTGACTTCCTTCAGCAACATACATGACACCGTTTTGCTCATTTTTAGGAATATAAAGAGGGAACCAAACACTCAAACATTTCATTCTTTTTGGATAACCATGCTCTGCAGTATGCCATTTATAAAGCAATCGATTCGACCCAGGTTTATTTACAAATAAACCCATCCCATTTATTAAAGCAACATCCTTATTTACATTTATTAAAACGTCTGCGATATCAATTAATTTTTCATTATTCACAAATTTTCTGATAAAATAATTTTCTAAAATCATTTTATGAACTTGATAGAGAGCTTCTTTATCAAACTCCTCCATCATATTATATATCAAGCATATGTCTTCATAAGTATTGTACTTAGAATAATGTTTCTCCATTTTTTCTCGGTAAGGTTTAATTTTATAAGCCTGTAAAGCATATAATTGAGCTATTGATTTTTCACAACGCTTTAAATCTTCCTTTTCAAAAAAGTCTTTAATAATTACATACCCTTTTTCATCAAAATCTTTTTTCAGTTTAAGTAAGTCCATAATTAATTATTTTGAGTTAGTTTTTTAATCAATTTTGATTTAGCAATTATTTTTTTTGCTTTTTCCACAAAAGGAGGGCCAATAAATTTCCCGTTTATTATGGCTACCCCTTTCCCTTCTAGTTTAGCTTCTTCATCAAATTTCAATATATCTAGAGAATGCTTGATCTGATCTTCTGTTGGTGAATAGTATTTATGAACTAAATCTAATTCCAAAGGATTTAAAACCAACATGCCTTCGAATCCTAATTTAACTGATAGTTTTAGATTAACTTCAAGATCTTCTAAATCCTTTACACGAACATGAACCGTATCAATAGGAGTTACATTATGTGCTCTTGCTCCCATAGCAATCATTGCTCTAGGCGTAAATAGGCTTTTATGTTCTGAATCATGAATACCCCCAAGGTCTGTAATAAAATCTTCAGACCCATAGGCTATAGCAATAACTCTTTTTGATGATGAACAGATACTTTGAACATTCATTACCGCTGATGCTGTTTCGATTAGAGGGATTATTTTAAATGTTCCTAATTCTATGCCTTTTTCATACTCAATAGTTTCTAAAAGTTTATCAAAAAAATAGATGTCATCACCTGTTTTTGATTTTGGATACATAAATCCATCTACTCCATCAATTGATAATTGCATCACATCCTTTAATAATTGCCCACTTTCTCTATCATTAATTCTTGGAAAAATATGTCTGCCTTTAAACTTTCCCTCTTGAATAAATTTTATAGCCATATCTCTTCCTACTTGCTTATTTACCAAAGGTTGAACAGAGTCTTCAATATCAAGTATTAATATATCTGCATCTACTTTAACTGCGTTTGCCATAAGTTTTTCGTTATGTGCTGGAACAAACATTAAACTCCTCATTAATATTTTGTCCATAATTTTACTTTTTTTTAGGAATTAAAATTTTTCTTCTAAACCTCAAAATAGATTCTTTTTTTTGATTATAAGCTACTGTTTCTACATATACAATACCTCTGTTTTTATTAGATTTAGTTTCCCACTTATCCAATACTTCGGTTTTAGCATAAATAGTGTCATTAATAAAAACTGGTCCTAAATGTTCAATTGCTTCATATTCTAAATTTGCAACTGCTTTTCCACTTATATCGGGAACTGTCATACCAACAACAATGCTAAAAACTAATGTTCCGACTACAAGAATTTGTTTGTGTTGGTGATCTTTTACAAAATCTAAATTAGTATGAACGGGGTGATGATTCATGGTTAACAGGCTAAAAAAATTGTTATCACTTTCAAAAATAGTTTTTGACGTGTTATGTTTCACAACCTCTCCTTTTTTAAAATCCTCAAAGTAATTACCTAATTCGAAAGCTTTCATACTATTTATTTTTATTTTTCAAAATCTGTTTAGCTTTATTAATGTGTGCCTTTTCGATTACCTTTCCATCAATAACTATAGGGTTAAATTCATTCTTATCTTCTAATTTAGAAAGTTCTTCTAATATTTTTTTGGCTTGAGTATATTCCTCTTCTGAATAAAACTGCATATTATTTATAATACTAAACTGTTTTGGGTGAATGATAAACTTAGCTTTATAACCTTTATTATAACCGTCTAAAACTTCCTCTTTAAAGCTTTCTTTATCAGTTATATTCATTGAAGCAATGTCTATAGATGTTATATTACAAGACTTAGCTAAGTATAAAATATTTTGTCTTACTACTTCAAGGTTCTTTAACGTGTGTTTGCCTCCAACTATAGACATAAAATCGTGACTTCCAAGGCCAATCCCTGTTAAGTTTTTTTGATATTTCAAAATAGTAGATTGTAATTCTAAATATAATCTTGGTGTTTCTATCAATAAGATTATTTCTAAACTAGCCGCTTTAAATGTTTTTAAAACTTGATCAAATTGATCTATAGAAGCTATTTTTGGAAATACAAATTTTTTGTATCCTAAATCAATGAATTTACTTATGAAAGATAAATCTAGTTCATCTTCTTTTCTTAAACAATGTAGGGGAACCCTTAAATAAAATTCTTTTGAGTTACTTAAATTAATTAACTCTAAAAAAAACTTATTTCTTTCAGAAGCTTTTATAGCATCTTCAAAATCAATAATAAATTTTTTAATTTTTAATTTATGTAGTTCATGCAACTTATTTAATTTAGATCCTGGAATAAAAAAATAAGACTCCATTTTATTTATTTATTAACTTATATTTTGATTCGGCAATTTTCCAATCTTCAATTGTATCTATATCTTGTGCTTGCATTTCCCCAATCTCAAAAGCATATCTTTCAGTCCCTTTTAAACCAAGCTCAAACTTCATCCAATAAAACATTCCTGAGTCAAAAAAAGCTGGTTCTAAGTCTTGAGACCTTGTGCCTGCATGTTTCTGGTTTATAAATGACACTTTACCAGCATCTAACCTTAACGCTCTTTGAATCGGGTAAGAAAATCTCACTACTGGTCTGACTGAATCTGCATCGTTTTCTATTAGACTTTTGTAGCCTTTTTTTAAAAGAATATCAGTAACTAATGGCGCTGTTGGTAAAATACAGCAAATAGCATCAAACATTTTTTCTTTTACTTTATAAGCGTTCTTAACTTCCTCAATTACATCAGATAATGTGGCAAAATCATCAGAATTCTTTTTTGACCTTAAAAGTATTTTGGCTCCAAGATTTTCAGCAATCTCAGCTATTTCATTGTCATCTGTTGAAACTGTAATTTCATCAAATAATCTACTTTTTACTGCAGCCTCAATCGAATATGCAATTATGGGTTTACCAAAAAAAAATTTAATGTTCTTTTTAGGAATTCTCTTGCTTCCTCCTCTTGCAGGTATAATGCAAATATTACCCATAAATAAATTGAATTACATTTTCAATTACCAAATCCTGTTCCTTATAGGTAAGAGTTGGGTACATTGGTAAACTAATACACCTAGAATAGTATTTTTCGGCGTAAAAAAGATTAGCATCTAAATACCCTATACTCTTATAATACGGCATCATGTGTACTGGCAAATAATGAATTTGTGCGAATATGCCTTTAGAATGAAGAAAATCATACAACTCTTTTCTGTTTTCAACTTCTATAATGAATAAATGATATGCATTATAAGTTCCAGAAGGCAAGTCTTGAAATTTTATTTTTCCTAGAAATTCTTTTTTATAGATTGCTGAAATTTCATTTCTCTTTTGAACTCCTTTATCATTTTTTTCAAGCTGAGTAATACCTAGTGCACTTTGAATATCTGTAAGTCTATAATTAAAACCTAGTTCTTTCATTTCATAATACCAGCTTCCATGGTTCTCTAGCATATTATCTTTAGTAATTCCATGTGTTCTTAGTAGCAGCAACTTTTCATACAATTCTTTAGAGTTTGTAGTTAGCATTCCTCCCTCTCCACAAGCAATATGCTTTACCGGATGAAAAGAAAAAACTCCAATATCTGAGTATTTCCCGTTTCCACAAAAGTTTTTATCTGATTTACTGTCTATAAAGTAACCACCAGGTGCATGGCATGCATCTTCTATAATCCAAAGATTATTAGCGTTTGCCAAGGCTCTAAATTCTTCCATATTAACAGGTAAGCCTGAAAAATCTACTGGTATTATTCCCTTAAAAAATCCTTTTGGTTTTGAATCTATCAATTCTTTTACTGAATTAACATCCAACAAATACGTATTTGGGTCAATATCTGCGAACCAAACTTCTGCACCGACGTATCTAATACAGTTAGCTGTAGCCACAAAAGTGATTGGAGTTGTTATCACTCTATCTCCCTTGGACAAGTTTAAAGCAAGTACAGAGAGATGCAATCCTGAAGTAGCATTACTTACAGCTACAGCATAATTAGACCCAACATACTTTGCAAATTTAGATTCGAACTCTTTAACCTTAGGCCCTTGTGTAAGATAATCAGATTGTAAAGTTGATACAACAGCATCAATATCTTTTTGATCTATATGTTGTCTTCCGTAAGGTATGTAATTCATTATAATGTGAAATTAACGTTTGTGCAAATTTTAACTAATTCTCAAAAGATTCTAGCATAAAAATATTTTGCTTTTAAATAAACTGAATTAATTTTCTAAATTTAAATATAAAAAACATTAACGGGTTCATTTTTATTTCATTCAATTTAAGTGCTCTTAATTCCTCTTTAAAGATTGTATACTTACTTTTTAAACCATTATTACTGACACCCCCAACTAACATTTTTACTAGCTTTTTATTTAGGTAAAAAGATTGAACCTTATAAACTTCTAGAAACCTTATACATAATTCAAAATCTCCAGCAATTTTAAAGCTATCATTATAACCCCCCAATCGATTATAAATCTCTTTTTTGCAGTAAAATGTTGGATGAGCGGGCATCCATGCTTTTTTAATTAATCCATGCTTATATGGCTTAGAAATCCAATTTCTAATCACTTTCCCATCTTCGTTAACATAATCTAAGTTACCATAAACTATGTCAGTTTCATAAATTGAAAAGGCATTTACTATTTCTAGAACTGAATTACTGTCATAAAAAACATCATCAGCATTTAAAAATCCTATTACATCTCCTGTTACTAATTTTAATCCTTTATTAAATGCATCATATACTCCTTTATCTGGCTCTGATATAATCTTTAAAACATGAGGAAATAAATTACATATTTCAAGAGTATTATCCTTTGATCCTCCATCGACTATAATATGCTCTATATTCTTATATGATTGTTTAGCTACAGATTGAAGTGTTTTTTCAATTGTGGCTTTTGCGTTAAAAGAAATTGTGATAATTGATATTTTCAACTTTAAGCTAATTTTCTTTTTAGATAATTGGCATATGCATTACCCTTATAGTTTTTAATATGATCTTTTAACATTGTCTTATCAATTAATCCTTTATCAAAAGCAATTTCTTCTAAGCAAGCTACTTTTAAACCTTGTCTTTTTTCTATTGTATGAATAAAATTTGAAGCTTCGAGCATTGATTCATGAGTTCCAGTATCTAGCCATGCAAAACCTCTGTACATAATTTCAACTGATAATTTTTTCTGATCTAGATATAACTCATTTAAAGAAGTGATCTCAAGTTCACCTCTGGCGCTTGGTCTAACTCTTTTTGCTTGTTTTATTACAGAATTAGGATAAAAATATAGCCCTACAACTGCGTAATTACTTTTCGGAGATTTAGGCTTTTCTTCTAAAGATAGTACATTTCCTCTGTCATCAAATTCTACAACACCGTAACTTTTCGGATCATTAACATAATAGCCAAAAATAGTTGCTTTTTTATATCTTACTGTATTAATTACAGCATTAGACAATAGTTCTGTTAGTCCATGCCCATAAAATATATTATCTCCTAAAATCAAACAAACATCATCGGAACCAATAAAATCCTCTCCTATTATAAATGCTTGGGCTAAGCCATCAGGACTGGGCTGTTCGGCATAAGAAAGTTTTAATCCTAAATTTGCTCCATCTCCAAAAAGTTTTTCGAAACTTGGAAGGTCTTGTGGCGTTGATATTATTAAAATCTCTGTAATCCCCGCTAACATTAAAACAGACAATGGATAATTTATCATAGGCTTATCATATATCGCCAACAGTTGTTTAGAAACTGTTTTGGTAATTGGATAAAGCCTAGTGCCTGTGCCTCCTGCTAAAATTATTCCTTTCATTACTGATTATTTATGTACAATTTATCGCTATAAAATGTAGATCTTAATTTTCTGGAAAATTCTCTAATTATTGATTTAAAACCAGCTACATGGTTGTCTTTCTTAGCTTTAATTTGAAAAGCGCCAAGCTTATTTTGAAGTAATAATTTAGCATAGGGCTTATAAACTCGATCTAAAAGGACTCCTTTTAAAGATACGAAAACTCTACTGAGATCAGTTGAAAATAAATTTTTATCAACTTGCTTTAGGTTTGCAAAGTGATAAAATATCAATGGCTTATTATTGACCATAATATTATAACCATCAAAGTTTAAAGTATAGTTCTTGACATTCCAAATAGCAACATTTGCTCCAATGTTTTCAATTACTTTGACCCCTTTATATTTGTCAGGCCAGTAATCAAGGTATTTTTGATCTGCAAACCTAGTTTTTTCAATTTTTTGATAGCACCATTCTATACAATCTTTCATCCAATCGTTGAGACATTTCAACCCTTGAGTATCTCTTCGAAACGAAACCCAGCCAACATTGTACTTCCCATAAACCCTATTCCTCTTAGTGAAAAAGTTAAATCTATGACTAATGATTCCTATTGAGCTGTCTACTAATTCATTGAAAATTTCCTTCGGTGAACTAAAAAAGAATAAATCCGCATCTAAATATGTAATTAAGTCAACCTCAGAAAAATTAGAGATAACATAATTACAGGTAGCAGGACTACAAGTAAAAAAATACTCAACAAAATTTCTGTTTTGCTTTGCTATTTTTAATTCTGGGTAAAATGATTCTAGCTCCTCGTGATATATGGGAACTACATTTTGATTATTTAATTCACATATTTTATCATAAGAAACATGATCAAAGCAAAACATGAATAACTTAAAATCTGATTCACAATTTTCAAGAGAATATAGTAGATTTTTAGCATGTCCTAGATAATTACTGTCAAAATGAGTACAATAAAAATGTGTCATCTATAAAATTCTTTTATTCGATCACAAATTAAATCTACTTCTTTAAATGTTAGCCCGGGATATAGAGGAAGGCTTAAGCATGTCTTAGACATGTTTTCTGCAATAGGGAAGTCTCCTTTTTTAAATCCCAATTCAGAGTAAGCTTTCTGAAGATGAGGAGGTATAGGATAATGAATTCCTGTTTGAATGTTATTTTTAAGAAGAAACTTGATAAGTTCTTCTCTTTTAGAAGTTTTAATAACGTATAAGTGATAAACATGATCAGCTTCAGGAGAAACATATGGAATATTTATTTCTCTTAAATCCTTTAAGTTATTATTATATCTAGCTGCAATTTCTTTTCTCTCATTAGTAAATTCTTTTAAATACTTTAACTTAACATTTAGAATTCCTGCTTGCAGTTCATCAATTCTAGAATTTACGCCTTTTATAATATTTACATATTTTTCATTAGACCCATAATTTCTATAGGTTTTTGCAAAATCCTTATAGCTTTCAGTGCTTGTCGTTATGGCTCCTGCCTCTCCAATTGCGCCAAGATTTTTTGTTGGATAAAAACTAGTTGCATTAATATCACCAAATGAACCTGTATACTTACCGTTCCAAGTACCTAATTGTGATTGTGCATTATCCTCAACAACAAATAAATTATACTTTTTAGCAATTTTCATTATTGCACCCATATCGCACGATTGCCCATATAAATGAACGGGCATTATTACTTTTGTGTGTTTAGTAATAGCTTTTTCAATTGAAATTGGGCAAATATTAAAAGTATTAACATCTGGCTCAACGGGTATAATTTTTGCTCCAACAGCACTTATTGCTAGCCAAGTGGCTATGTATGTATTAGACGGAACAATAACTTCATCGTTTGGACAAATATCAAGAGCTTTCAAAGCAATTACTAATGCATCTAGTCCACTTGCAACTCCTATTGTATTTTTAACTTTTGTTAAGTTTGAATAATTAGACTCAAAATTATCAACTTCATTCCCTAAAACATACCACTGAGAATCAAATACATTCTCAATTGAATCAAGTATTTCTTTTTTATAAAGAAGTGTTTGTTTTTTGAATGAGTTGAAAGGTATCATCTAAATATTAAAAAATTATTTGAATTTAAAGATTCATGCTTATATCTCTTTTCCCAAGAATTAATAAACGATTTTTTTGATCTAGAATAACCACAAAAAACTCTTTTTTTCTTCTTTAAAAAAGAGTAAAGTATTATTTTAATTTCTCTAACTATAGTAGATAAATTTAAAACCTGCGCAGGGATAAAATAAATTAGATTAGCCCCTGACATATTAAGCCTATCAAAAAGAGTTTTCAGTTCTTTATCTGATAGTTCAGTGTCAATCCTCGATAATAAAACTAAAGAATCTTTTGCATCAATTTTAAAATCAGATTTAAAATCTAAAGGAAAAACTTTATCAAAGATTTTAAATGAATCTAAATTTTTAATAGAATGGTCTAGATCAGAAACTTCAACTTGAATTTCTAAAGCATTTTTTAAATGATATTCTAATGCTGCTATCCCAGATCCAAGTGAAACAACTCTTTTAATACTATTAGCTTTAATTATATTACTTATTTCTTTAACAGTCCCTTCATATTTTTGTTCGCTTTTACGATCTTTTAAATAAAAAAAAAGATTATCTGGCAAGTAATATCCTTTTTCCTTTTTATTTGACCTAATTATACTCCAATCAATTGTATTTGTGGATAGCTCATTAAAAATAGAATGATGCTTAATTTTCATAAATATAATCTTCTTTATCAAACTCCTCAGAAGCTAAAACTAGTAAAATAGAATTTGCGCTAAAATTACTCATCCAATGAAAATCCTCTGGATTTAATAGTAGGCATTTTGAAGGAGAATCAATTTTATATTTAATAGACTCCTTTGTTTTTCCTACAAAAACGTCACAAGATCCATTAATCATTATAAGAGCTTGAATAGTTTTTTTGTGTGCATGATATCCCCTGTCAGAGTCATTAACATTATATATATAGTAAACTCTTTTGATTTCAAAAGGAAGCATCTTTTCAATAACTGACAGCGAGCCTCTTGAATCAACAAAGGTTGGAATACTAAGAAATTTAGCCATTCAAAAATCTTTTTGTAAAAATAGCTAATTGATTATCCGGATTGTATTTTTCGATAACTATTTTTCTAATTTCATCTCTATTCAGTTTATGCTTTTTAGAAAACCATAAATTAATTTTTCCTGCTAAATCAACTAAATCATTTTCTTTAAATAAAAAACCATTCTGCCCATCAATTATAGCCTCTACTTCTGGCATTTGATTTTTATAATTATTGTGCGAGGCAACAGGAGTTCCATAAGATAAACAATGTATTGCCGTTAAGCCAATGTTCCCAGGAGATACACACAGATCTGAGTTATAAATAAGTTGCCCTGTTTCTTCTATATTATAAGACTTCCCATAAAAATTGAGCCAACCACTATCTATACATTTTTGATATGAGGCTTTATAAAACTCTAGATTATCTCCTTCTCCAACAATTAACAAGTTATATAATATTTTAGTCTGATTTAGTTTATTAATTGCCTCAATAAGTATATAAATTTTCTTTTTCTCTGTAATTCTTCCAATAAATAGAATTGTAGGCAAAGATTCATCTTCAAATAACTCTTCAAATTTATTGCTAACCTCTTTTTCAAGTTTATGATAATGTTTTTGATGCGTGTCAAAATCTAATGAATTATATACAACATCTAAAGTATTTTTTTCAAAACCATTTTTAACTAATAATTTCTTAGCTCTGTTTTCATAAAGAAAAATAACGTCTGCTAATTTTAAAAAGGTTAACCTTATATGCTTTTTTATAAAATTTTCATTTCCATATAGGCCATGAGACCACATATAGATTTTTTTTCCTCTGATTTTTGCAATTAAACATGCAATCCATGAAGAAATTATATACATCTCACCTAAAAGCATTACATAATCAAATTTAGAAAAAGCTGTAAGTCTTAATACCTCTGATTGCCAAATAAGAATTCTTTTGTTAAGCCAATAATTTTTTAAAAAATGGAATTTTGTCCTTTCTTGATCATCAAATAAATTGTTTAAATCAGGAGCAGGTATGTTTAAAGGATTAGTTGGGGAATAATAAATATCCAGTATGAATTTATTTGAACCAATAAGCTTTTTCCAAATAGCGAATCTGTAATGGGGGAAAATATTAGTAAAAAATAATACCTTTTTCAAAATTGAGATTTATAAACTGTTTCAACTCCATTATGAAGATTAATCCTTGAATTCCAACCTAGTTTATTTATTTTAATGGAATCTAATAATTTTCTTGGAGTGCCGTCTGGTTTAGTTTCATCCCAAATAATTTCACCTTTAAATCCTACAATATTTTTTATCAAACTTGCCAAATCTTTAATTGAAACTTCTTCTGCGGATCCAATATTATATAATGATCGATCTAATTTATTTTCTAATGCATAAACTACTGCATTTGCCAAATCATCTACATTAAGAAACTCTCTCTTGGGTAATCCT
>Ga0209199_1003520_pt1 | contig 15477 bp, 14 predicted proteins | sample COGITO_mtgs_1105_7_FD_184805 | JGI IMG/M metagenome (GOLD analysis project Ga0209199, IMG submission 184805) | Pelagic marine microbial communities from North Sea - COGITO_mtgs_110523 (SPAdes) (version 2) | ecosystem: Environmental > Aquatic > Marine > Epipelagic ...
GTTGGAACTGATAGTCCAAGTGAAAAGTTAGATGTTACAGGAAATATTCGTTCAAATGAGCTCATACTTAGTGGCGCATTTAAACCTGGAAGTGATTCTGGTACAACGGGTCAAATACTACAAAGTAATGGCCCTGATGCTGCGCCAGTTTGGACCAGTCTTTTACAATCACTTTTTACTGTTTTTGACCCTGGTACAGCTGGTCAAATACTACAAAGTAGTGGCCCCGGTGCTGTTCCAGTTTGGACCAATGCATCTATTATTCCAGCAGTGAAGTTTGTTGATGGTTCTAATTCTGCAGACGCGGTGTTTGTGGGCGGAAACGTAGGAGTTGGAACTGATAGTCCAAGTGAAAAGTTAGATGTTACAGGAAATATTCGTTCAAATGAGCTCATACTTAGTGGCGCATTTAAACCTGGAAGTGATTCTGGTACAACGGGTCAAATACTACAAAGTAGTGGCCCTGATGCTGCGCCAGTTTGGACCAATGCTTCTAGTACTGGTGGAGGGAAATTTGTTGATGGTTCTGTTTCTACAGACGCGGTGTTTGTAGGCGGAAACGTAGGTATTGGAACAGACAGTCCCACTTCTAAGTTAAGTGTTACAGGCACTATTAGCTCAACCAGTGATATGGTTGCAGGGGGTAATTTTTCAACAGGGAATGCTTTGAGATTTTTTACTAATCCACAAACGGAAGCTGCTTATATAGGTTATACAAATGGTAGTAACCTGTATTATAGGACTCAGGTGGAAGGGATCATAATTTCACTGGAGGTAATATGGTACTCGAGAAAGATTTGAGAGTTGCTAATACAGCTTATGCGACTCAATTTAACGCAACATCTGATGAACGGTTGAAAAAGAATATTAATTCTTTAGATTCAGGATTAGAAGAATTGTTAAGAGTTCAAACCAAAACGTATAATTGGAAGGATGAATCAAAACCTATAAACTTACAAATTGGTGTTATTGCTCAACAGCTAGAAACAGTTTTTCCTGAACTAGTTGATAATTCACAAGAATATAAGTCGGTGAATTATATAGGTCTTATTCCGGTTATGATAGAAACAATTAGAGATTTAGATACTGAAAACACGGAATTGAAAGCGATGATAATGAGCTTAACTAAGCGTGTAAATGCATTAGAAAAGTAAACTATATTTTGTTATTTAAATAGAACCCTATCCAAGCAATTGGATAGGGTTTTTTACATGCTTAAAAAGTTACTTTATTCACTAAACCTTACCCTTTAGGTTTGGTAATTGTAAACATACTTTCTTTGGTTACTCGTGAATACCAATCACCCCCCAAACGTGCCACTAAATCTAGCTTAGTAGGATCTATTTGATTGTTTGAATCCAACAATTCAGAGTTGACATGGATATGCACTACTTTTGCGATTACCAATTGACCAGCACCCCCATTTTCTCCTAAGGAGATGATATTGTCTACCACACATTCAAAAGAAACAGGAGACTCAAGTACTCTAGGCGGCTTCACTTTAAGCGAGCTCACTTCTGTAAGGCCTGTTTCAGTAAACTCATTAACGCCTTTGGCATACTCATTACTCGACTTAGACATCTGTTCAACAATCGAATAATCGACCATATTAATAACCACTTCCTTAGTTTCTTCAGCGTTTTGCAATGTGTGTTTTGTAGTATTGTCACGCACACGCCTAGAAGGAGAGAAAATTAAAATAGGAGGGTTTGAACTAAAGACATTAAAATAGCTAAATGGACTTAGATTGACATTCCCTTTAGCATCAATTGTACTTGCAAAGGCGATTGGACGTGGTGCAACTGCAGACAAAAGTAATCTGTGTAAGTCTCTAGTTTCTAAAAATTCAGGATCAAATGATTTAATTGTAGACATAATATTTATTTAGCTTTAAGTAAGGTAGATGAAACGGAGCCAAATCCTATGCGAATCGGACCTTTTTCACAGTACCCTCTCATAATAACGGTATCATTATCTTGAATAAATTTTCTAGTACCGCCTTCGTTTAATTCAACAGGTTTGGAGCCGGCCCAAGATAGCTCGAGCATAGATCCATACGAGTTTGAGTCTTTTCCGCTGATCGTTCCAGAAGCCATCAAGTCACCAACATTTAAATTACACCCATTCACGGTATGATGGGCAAGTTGTTGATTCATGTTCCAATACATGTATTTGAAATTTGAATGACTTACAGTCGTCTCTTTGCAATTTTTTGGCTGTATAGCGACTTCTAGGTTGATATCGTAGTTTCTAGAGCCTATAGAATTTAGATAAGGCAATACTGCAGGCTGTTGCAATGGTCCGTCAACCCTAAAAGGTTCTAAGGCTTCTAAAGTTACTACCCAAGCAGACATAGAGGATGCAAAGCTTTTGGCTAAAAAGGGACCTAATGGTACATATTCCCATTTTTGAATGTCTCGTGCCGACCAATCATTAAACAATACTTTCCCAAAAATATAAGCATCCGCATTTTCTGTAGAAACAGAATCTCCTAAACTTGAAGGTTTTCCAATAATAAAGCCCATTTCCAATTCAAAATCAACTCGTGTTGATGCTTGAAATGTAGGAGGGGAGCCAGCTTCTAAAACAACTTGCCCTTTAGGCCTGTGTACGTTTTGTCCACTTACTATAATAGAGGAGGCACGTCCGTGATACCCCACAGGTAAGTGTTTCCAATTGGGTAACAAAGCATTGTCAGGATCTCTGAACATGGTTCCAATGTTGGTAGCGTGTTCAATGCTTGAATAAAAGTCAGTATAATCGCCTACTTTAACAGGGAGATGCATGGTGACAACAGATTGCTTTATAAAAACCGACGGGTGCGATTTTAAAACAGAATTTTCAGTGCATAATTCGAATTGAATATCGGCTCTGACTTTGACAGTAACAGCTTTCCCTAAAGCTATAAAGTCATTTAAGTAATCTGACTCCAAAACTGAAATATCAAAATTTAAGTCTTTAAAAACTCCGAGTTCATAAGCAGCATATAAATCGATTACATGGTCACCAATTGCAATACCAACTCTTTTAATTTGATCCGATTCAGAAAAAATTCCAAACGGTAAATTATAAATACTAAAATCTGAGTTTTTATCAACTTTAATCCAAGATTGCATAGGTTATTTTTTAATAATTAAGCCTAAGCCATCAATGATAAGCTTAGTAAATTGTTTGTTATGTTTCAATTTTAATAGTTGCTCATGAATTTCATTCATTAAAGATAAATCTTTGTTATAAACAAGCTCATATAATTCTAATAAAAGTAACCACTCAGAAGGATATTTTTTGATGAGTTCTTTATAAACAGAATTTAAAACTTTAAAGTCATCTTCATTATTTATTCTACAAGATTTAACTATTTTATATAACTCATGAAGCCTTTTTTCGGAATCAGAATATATAATTTTGGAAGTTTTTTGTTTTGAGATACTATAAATATCTTCAAACGAGCTAGGGTCGGCTGGGCCAGCAAAAGCTGAAGAGATATGATTTCCAATAGCCATATCATAAACGCCCCAACTTGGGTCAAACAGCACTGTTTCGTTATGCGTTACCAAACAGTTGTTAAATGAAATTAAAATAATTTTCCCTTGAAGATCTCTTTTTCCAGTAATAATTTCACCTTCAACTTTTATGCCGCCTTCAAAATTAAGGCATGTGGTTTTACCTTCAATAATCCCGTAAACATCTAAGTCTCTCGGCGACATATCTTCGATTGCTGTATTGATGCCTTCTAGTTTTCCTAGCGTACTTCCATACCCATTTGGATGTTTTTCAATTCCATGTCCTATTAATTCAGTGCCCTCATTTGCTAAGGCTGTAGAGCCGTTAGTTTGAAAATAGATAGGGGTGTTGTCACATTTTATCACAGTAGTAAATAGACCAGATATTTGAATTCCTGTATTTAATTCAATTGTTCCCAGTTTTTGTGAGGCAATCAGTTTTTGGATGCCTTTTAGTCCCCCTGTTCTAATGGCCATTGTATTTGCAAATTTTTCTAAAACAAAGCTCAAGCTCGAAAAATCAGAAATGACAAACAATTGAGGTTGTGTACTTGTAATGTCAAAGTTGACTGTAGCCGCTTCAATTGAATAGGGTATTTTCTTAACTTCTTTTTGCAAGCATAAGCGGCTCTCTTCAATAGATGATAAGAGACCGGCTCCATAAAGCTTTGGATTTTCAAGCGTGCCAATCAGTCCGTATTCAACAGTCCACCAGTGGAGGTTTCGAATTTGAGCCATTTCAGAAAGTTCGCTCATTTCGGATTGCAGTTGATTGACTTGCTGAACAGCTTCTGTTATTGAAACCTCCGATGAATTGGGGTTTTCTTTTAAAATTGACAACAAACGAATGGCTTCATACATGTCAGTGTCTATCGGTGATGCTATAGCCTTAGCTCCAATTTCGCCTAGACGTCTCAAATATTCAGCATATTCAGCGTTTGCAATGATCGGCGCATGCCCAGCAGCTTCATGAATAATATCTGGAGCAGGCGTGTAGTTGATATGGTCTATTGTTCTAATATCAGATGAGATAACTAGTACATTATAGGCTTGAAATTCCATAAAGGCGTTTGGAGGAATAAATCCATCAACAGCTATAGCTGCCCAACCAATATCTTTAAGAATCCGGTTCATGCCGTTCATTTCAGGGATGAACTCTTCATTAATGCCAGTTTTCATTAACCCTTCAATATAACTATCATGAGCCGTTTCTTTTAGGGTGTGAATATTTAAGCGCATCACATAGCGCCATACCGCCTGATTTTGAGCGGTATAGGAGCTATAAGGTTGTTTCACTATAAACTTATGAAGGTGATTAGGTAATTTTTTTGTAACGCTATTAAACTCCATTAAATTGGTTTTGTATTGCCTGTTAACCATTAGGTTATAAGGTTCCTCTATTTTCTTGTTCTCTTTCAATCGCTTCAAAAAGCGCTTTAAAATTCCCTTTTCCAAAGGATTGAGCTCCTTTTCTTTGAATGATTTCAAAAAACATGGTTGGTCGGTCTAATACGGGTTTCGTGAATATTTGAAGTAAGTAACCTTCTTCATCTCTATCAATTAAAATCCCGTGTTTTTTCAAGGTGCTTAAGTCTTCATCAATTTCACCAACACGGTCTAATAAGTCATCGTAATAGGTTTCTGGAACATATAAAAATTCCACCCCACGATTTTTCATTTCCTCAACTGTTTTTGCAATGTCATCCGTAGCGAGTGCTAAGTGTTGTACTCCTGGGCCTTTATAAAAATCTAGGTACTCCTCAATTTGTGATTTTTTAATTCCATCAGCAGGCTCATTAATAGGGAATTTAATTCGCCCATTTCCATTACTCATTACTTTACTCATCAGCGCAGTAAACTCAGTAGAAATGTCATTATCATCAAAAGAAATTATTTGAGCAAAGCCCATTACTTCTTGATAGAATTTACACCAGATATTCATTTCATCCCAATCCACATTACCAACAATATGATCAATATATTTAAGGCCTACGGCTTCTGGATTGTAGTGCGACACCCATTTTTTGTATCCAGGAAGGAAAATTCCTTTATAATTTTTTCTTTCCACAAATAGATGGATTGTTTCACCATAAGTGTAAATACCTGATTTGATCACAGACCCATCGGCATCTTTTTCTTCGGTAGGCTCTAAGAATGGTTTCGCCCCTCTTTTGACCGTTTCATTAAATGCTTTTGTGGCATCTTCTACATGCAATGCAATTATTTTAACGCCATCGCCGTGGGTATTAATATGTTTGTTAATTACTGAGTTCTCTTCTAAAGAAGTGGTTAAGACCAAGCGAATCTTCCCTTGTTTTAAAACGTAAGATGCTATTTTCTTTTGTCCGGTTTCCATTCCAGCATAGGCTTCCGACTGAAATCCAAAAGCTGTTTTGTAATAGTGCGCACTTTGCTTCGCATTTCCAACATACAGCTCAATGTGATCTGTTCCCGAAATCGGCAAGAAATCTTGAGCGTCATCAAATATTTTTTTAATTTTAAAATTGAAATTCTGTAATTCTTCAATACTTTTTGTAGGTTCCATTTATTGTTTATTTAGCCATGATTTGTAATATGAATCGTCGTTTATTTTAAGAGCTTCTTCAGTGACCATTAAAGGACTAAAGGTATCTACCATGACGGCGAGTTCTTTGGTTTCTTTTTTTCCGATACTTTTCTCCATAGTTCCTGGGTGGGGACCATGAGGAATTCCTGCCGGATGTAAGGTTACGCTTCCTTTATTAATATCGTTTCTACTCATGAAGTCTCCATCTACATAATAAAGCACTTCATCAGAGTCAATGTTGGAATGGTTATAAGGTGCAGGCACCGATTTTGGATGGTAATCATAAAGTCTTGGCACAAATGAGCAAATAACAAACTTAGACGTCTCAAATGTTTGATGTACTGGGGGTGGTTGATGAATCATCCCAGTAATAGGTTCGAAATCATGAATAGAAAATTTATAGGGAAAGTTATAGCCGTCCCAGCCCACTACACTAAAAGGGTGAGCCCCATAAATATATTCATGAATTGTATCTTGTTTTTTAACCTTTATAAGAAATTCCCCTGTTTCATTAAACGTTTCCAGTTCTGAAGGGGGGTGTAAATCTCTTTCAGAATAGGGGGCGCCTTCTACATGCTGACCAAACCAGTTTCGATACCGTTTGGGCGTGTATATAGGGCTTTTTGATTCCACTATAAAAAGGCGGTTGTCTGCATTATTAAATTCAATTTGATAGATCACACCTCTTGGTATGACTAGGTAGTCTCCGTATTTAAAATCAATGTTTCCAAGTAGTGTCCTCAACTTCCCAGTCCCTTTATGAATAAAAAGGACTTCATCTGAATCCGTGTTTTTATAAAAATAATTGGTCAAGGATTCTTTTGGAGCGGCCAAACTTATTTGGCAATCTTGATTGGCAAGTATACAGGTTCTGCTTTCTAAATAATCAGCTCTGGGTGGCACTTCAAAACCTTCTAGTTTTAAGGATTTCATGTTTTTGGAAACCGCAATCTTTGGAGCGACATCATAAGATTTTAAAATCTTTTTGACTTGTGTGGGACGTTGGGTGTGGTACATCAATGACGACATCCCTTCAAATCCTATGGTGCCAAATAATTCTTCATAATAAAAATTATTGTTCTCATCTTTAAAAATAGTGTGTCTTTTTGGTGGGATTTTTCCTAACGTATGATATCTAGGCATATTATTGATGAAAAATTAAGTAGTTAAATAAAAAATTATTAAAATGATGATAAGAACAAATATATATTCAATGTGAGTATAATGACTGTTTATTATTTAATCAGTTTCTAAATAAGAATATTTATATGTATTTTTGCGTCAATAAAGTGTTCTATTCTTTTTAGAACACCTTATCTAACTTTTAAACTTATTTCTTTCTAGATGATTGATAAACTTGATAAAACTGATATTGAAATTTTAAGGCTATTACAGCAAAACAGCAATCGTACTATTAAAAACATTGCTGACATCTTAGGGATGACCACAACGCCTATTTTTGACCGGATTAAAAAGCTTGAAAAACGAGGGTTTATTAGTAAATATGCAGCGATTTTGGATTCAAAGAAATTAGGCTTAAAATTAACCGTTTTCGCAGGAATCGCGCTCAAAAACCATACGCGGAGTTATTTGGAAAAATTCGTAAAAACTATTGATGGATTTTCAGAAGTGGTAGAATGTCACCGGGTGTCAGGAAATTTTGATTATTTACTAAAATTAGTATTGGTTGATATTGAAGATTATGAACAGTTTATCTTAACAAAATTGGCCGTGATTACAGATCTAAGCAACGTACAAAGTTATGTGGCGCTCTCTCAAAGTAAATCGACTAATGAGGTGAATCTGGATCATTTGACGTAAAACATTACTCTCTCAGTACAATCAAACTGGCTTTATAACCCGTAGTCAATAGCCATTCACCAGAAGCAATAATAACATCACTTTCATTGTAAACTTTTAGTTGTGCTGTATTGGGGCTAGAACTCCCTTCGTTAAGGGCAAAAAACTCAATGGTATTTAGTCCCATTTTTAATTCGACGTCAATGATATAAGCCGAATTTCTGAGGGTGATGTTAGGATGAATTATGGCTTTGTTTAATAATAACTTAATCCGATCTCCGTCTTCATATTCATGGTCTCGACAAATGATTCGAATATACTTTGATTTCGTTTTAATATCCCCTAAGTAGTAATCGCGATCAAACTTAGAAACATCTTTCTGCCCCTCTTTAAACTGTTGTTTTATTTTCCAAGTAGGGTCCACAACATCACGTGTTTCTGTAATGCCATACTCCTTTTTAGCAAAACCATCAATGGGTTTAATATCCATGGTAATGGCAAAGCCTTTATCTGTTAATCCAACAATAGGAGACAGTTTGATTGGATAACGCTCAGATAATGTGCTTTGGTCTAATGCCAAAGCATTCACCCTAAAATCTTCTTTAGCACTATCTATTTGAGAAAAAACAGTCTGTTGCATTCCAATGAATAGTACTAGCAACCTTAAATATCGAATCATAAAACGTAATGAGCTTACTTAGTTTGTAAAGATATAGATTTGATTATAAACTTTTCAAAGCAGAGCAATTAATAAATCTTCTTTCTAAAATCCATCCAATAATCATTCCATTTTGTTCTATAGTCTCTAATTAAGCAAGCATAATTCATATTAACGTCTTCAATTTTTATATCTTTAGCTTTCAATATTTAGTGGTCGTGCAAACATCTCTTACAGACTTAAAAAAACAACTTTCAGGGGAACTATACGATAGTGATCTTGTGAAATCTTTATATGCCACAGATGCGTCGGTTTATAGAGAATTACCGCATGCTGTGGTAATTCCTAAGTCTATAAATGATATCAAATCAGTTATTGATTTTGCACATTCAAAGGCGCTTTCTATTATTCCCAGAGCTGCAGGTACTTCTTTAGCAGGTCAGTGTGTTGGAGATGGAATTGTGGTAGATGTTTCTAAATACATGACTGAAATTTTAGAAATAAACACCCAAGAGCGTTGGGTTCGCGTTCAGCCAGGAGTCGTTCGAGATCAATTGAATGTATTTCTAAAACCCTACGGCTACTTTTTTGGTCCCAATACGTCTACGGCCAACCGTTGTACAATGGGAGGGATGGTTGGAAACAATTCATGCGGATCAACGTCCATTGTCTATGGATCAACTCGTGACCATACTTTAGCTGTAAAAGCGGTATTAAGCGATGGGAGTTTTGTAGCATTTTCATCTCTTACAACTAAAGAATTTAATGATAAACTCAAAGAAGATACTTTAGAAGGAGCGCTGTACAAGCAGTTGTATTCAGAACTTTCGGATCCTCAAATTAGGGATCAAATTGAATTAGGCTATCCAAAAGCGTCAATCTCTAGACGTAATACTGGTTATGCTGTAGATGCGTTAATGAATACCAGTCCGTTTGAAGCAGCTAACGATGCTTTTAATTTCTCTAAATTAATATGTGGTTCAGAAGGAACTTTAGCTTTTATTACCGAATTAAAGCTTCAAATTGTTCCATTACCAAAACCATTTCAAGTCGTGTTAAATGCACACTTTAGTTCCATTAATGAAAGTCTTCAAGCCACTTTAGTGGCAATGAAAATGTCGCCCACGGCCTGTGAATTAATGGATAAAACAATATTAGACTGCACCAAAGACAATAGAACTCAACAAAAAAACCGCTTTTTTGTTGAAGGAGATCCCGAAGCTATTTTAATGATTGAATTTAGAGCCGACAGTCTTGAAGATGCAAAAGAGCAGGCGAGAGATTTGGAATTGAGTTTTTCAAAATTAAACCTTGGATATGCCTACCGATTGGTGGAAGGTGCTGATTGTGAAAAAGTATGGGATTTACGTAAAGCAGGATTAGGGCTACTAGCCAATATTCCGGGCGATGCAAAAGCGGTCGCTTGTATTGAAGATACAGCAGTTGCTATTGAAGACTTACCTGAATATATTGAAGCTTTTACAGCGCTTATGAAATCCTATCATCAAAAAGCAGTTTACTATGCCCATGCAGGCGCTGGAGAATTACATTTAAGACCTATCTTGAATCTAAAGTCTTCAGTAGATGTCGATTTGTTTCGATCCATAAGTGAAGCTTCAGCAAAGCTAGTTAAATCCTTTAACGGTGCTCTTAGTGGCGAGCACGGAGATGGTCGCGTACGTTCTGAGTTTATTCCAATGGTTTTAGGCGATGCTAATTACCAACTTTTAAAACGCATCAAATCCACATGGGACCCTACAAATTTATTTAATCCTGGAAAAATTGTAGAGGCTGTTGCCATGGATAAGGACCTAAGATACGAAACGGATGCTAAGATAAAAGAAGTTGAAACGCTGTTTAATTTTGAATCTACAGGTGGAATTTTAAATACCGTCGAGAAATGTAATGGGTCAGGAGATTGTCGTAAATTAAGTTTTGCTGGAGGTACCATGTGTCCCAGTTACAGAGCAACTTTAGATGAAAAAGACTCAACTCGTGGACGTGCCAATGTGCTAAGAGAGTTTTTAACTCAAAATATTAAAGAAAACCCTTTTGATCATCCAGAAATCAAAGAAGTAATGGACCTTTGCGTGTCTTGTAAAGCGTGTAAATCTGAATGCCCTTCCAATGTAGATATGTCGACCTTAAAAGCTGAGTTTTTATTTCAATATCAAAAAACCAACCCTGTTGCACTTCGAAGTAAACTCATTGCACACAATGCTAAAATAAACGCTTTAGTACATCGTTTTTCAGGAATTTACAATGCACTTGGCAAAAGCTCTTGGTTTAAACGAGCTATAGGAGTTCACCCAGAAAGATCTTTTCCAATTCTAAAATCAACCACATTAAGACAGTGGTTTTCTAAGTACAATCAATTAGCACAAGCTAAAGTCGTTTATTTGTTTTGCGATGAATACACGAATTACTATGATGTCGAGATTGGAAAAAAAGCAATTAAGTTATTGGTCAAGCTAGGCTATTCAGTTAAAATGCCAATCCACCCAGAAAGTGCAAGGGCCTATATTTCTAAAGGGTTTTTAAATGAAGCTAAAGGAATTGCATCAGAAAACATTACGTTATTTAGAACGCTTATTTCTAAAAACACCCCTTTAATTGGAATTGAACCCTCGGCTATTTTAGGGTTTAGAGATGAATATCCAAATTTAGTAAATGTAAATTTAAAGTCAGCCGCTGAAAAGGTTGCTCTAAATACGTTTACGATAGAAGAATTTTTGGCGAATGAAATAGATCATTCTCGTATCGATATTTCGCTTTTTTCAAAGTCAACCCAAACCGTTTACTACCACGGCCATTGCCATCAAAAAGCCTTATCGTCAAACTCTTATGCAGAAAGGATTTTAAGCATTCCTGAAAATTTTACAGTACAAACGATTGATTCGGGTTGCTGTGGAATGGCGGGTTCGTTTGGTTATGAACAAGAACATTATGAGTTAAGTCAGCAAATAGGTGAGGATCGTTTATTCCCAGAGTTGAGAGCCGCCGAGTTTGATGTGGTAGTCGCCGCTTCCGGAACGAGTTGTAGACATCAAATTAGGGACGGAGTCAACAAAATCGCAATACATCCTATTGAAGTTCTTTATAATGCTTTAAATTAGTAGCATGAATTATGTAGAGCTTATCGGATATTTTGCTGCCTTGATAATTGGCATTGTTATCGGCCTGTTTGGAGGGGGTGGTTCTATACTGGCTGTGCCTGTTTTTGTGTATTTATTTCACTTAAATCCAGTTCTAGCTACGAGTTATTCCTTATTTGTGGTTGGTCTTTCTGCGGCTGTTGGAACACTGATTAATATTAAAAAGAAATTAATTGAATATAAGACTGCCCTTGTTTTTACAGTTCCTGCGCTAGGATCGGTATTTATTACAAGACGTTATTTAATTACAAACCTTCCGGATACCATCTTTGAATCAGGCTTGCTGTTAATTACAAAAGAGATGGCTTTGATGTTGCTGTTTAGTCTTGTTATTATTGTATCGGCACTTTTAATGCTAAAAAAGAACCGACTAAACACCACCCAAAAAATAAAACAAATAAATTATAACTTATTAATCGTTATCGGATTGGGAGTTGGCCTGCTAACAGGCTTGGTTGGGGCAGGAGGTGGGTTTATTATCGTTCCTGCATTAGTACTCTTTGCAGCTCTCGATATCAAAAAAGCGGTGGCAACCTCGCTAATTATTATCACATTTAATGCGCTCTTTGGCTTTCTTGCCGATGTTACGCAAATTGATATGGATTGGAGTTTTCTTGTAATTTTCACATCGGTTTCAATCGTAGGCCTATTTATAGGGTCTTATATTTCAAACTTTACTGAAGAAAAGTCCCTAAAAAAGAATTTTGCACGCTTTATGCTACTAATGGCTTTTCTCATTATTTATAATGAACTTAAGCATTAACCAACAGCATTTCCCTTGATTACTCCATTAAATTATTTTCAATTCATTCTAATTTAAATTTTTGCATTACATTTGTGCCAAGATTACGTTAGAACACTATGAGTCAAAAAGTTTTACTTAACAACAAGGAAGTAAACATCATTCTCCACCGATTGGCTTGTCAACTCATTGAAAAACATACCGACTTTTCTAATACTGTTTTAATAGGCCTTCAGCCTAGAGGGATCTTTTTAGCAGAGCGTTTAAAAACGATGTTAATAGAAGATTATAATATCTCTGAAATTAAATTAGGGCTTTTAGATATTACATTTTATAGAGATGATTTTAGACGTTCTGACAAAGTTCATGAAGCTAACTCAACTGAAATTGATTTTTTGGTTGAAGACAAACAAGTTGTTTTTATTGATGATGTATTGTATACCGGTCGAAGTATTAGAGCTGCATTAACAGCGATCCAATCTTACGGACGCCCTAAAGAAATTGAACTACTAACCCTTATAGACCGTCGATTTAGTAGACATTTACCGATACAACCCGATTACCGTGGCCGACAAGTAGACGCTATTAACGATGAAAAGGTATTGGTAAACTGGAAAGAAACTAGTGGCGAAGATGCCGTTTATTTAATAAATAATTAGACTATGAGCGAACTGAGTGTAGATCATTTATTAGGAATAAAACATCTAAATAACGATGATATTAACCTCATTTTTGACACTGCAGATCATTTTAAGAAAGTGATTAATCGCCCTATTAAAAAAGTACCCTCACTAAGAGATATTACGATTGCAAACCTGTTTTTTGAAAATTCAACGCGAACTAAATTATCATTTGAATTAGCACAAAAACGGTTGTCTGCCGATGTGATTAACTTTTCATCAGGACAATCCTCTTTAAATAAAGGCGAAACATTAATAGATACAGTGAACAACATATTGTCTATGAAAGTAGATATGGTTGTGATGCGTCATCCAAATCCTGGCGCCGCTAAATTTTTATCTAAGCATGTAGATGCCAAAATCATTAATGCAGGGGATGGAGCCCATGAGCACCCAACTCAAGCTCTTTTAGACACCTATTCCATTCGAGAGGAGTATGGAGAAGTTAAAGGGAAAAAAGTGGTTATTGTAGGAGATGTTTTACACAGTAGAGTTGCCTTGTCAAATATATTTGCACTTCAACTCCAAGGAGCTGAAGTGATGGTGTGTGGACCAAAAACTTTAATTCCTAAGTATATAGATAAATTAGGTGTTAAGGTCGAGACCAATTTAGTTAAGGCTTTAAACTGGTGCGATGTGGCTAATATGCTTCGTATTCAAAACGAACGAATGGATATTAGTTATTTTCCTTCCACAAGAGAATATGCGCAACAGTATGGCGTCACTAAAAACCTTTTAGAGTCCCTAGATAAAGAAATCACAATTATGCATCCAGGGCCTATTAATAGAGGTGTTGAAATTTCCAGCGAGGTCGCAGATTCTGATCAATCTATCATCCTTAATCAAGTCGAAAATGGGGTCGCTATACGAATGGCTGTTATCTATCTTTTAGCCTCTAAAATTCAGTAATATTATGACGATTGAAAACCACGGCACAACTGCTGTAATTACTCAAGATAAAACAAGTTTAATAGAGTTTTCAAAGAAATTCTTTGTGCTTTATGAGCGTTTTAAATCAGAAGATGTTATTATCCATTTAATAGATACATCTGTTGGGTCTATAGAAGATTTTTCTTCTCTAGTAAGGAAACACACTAGTGCCAAGCGTTGCTTTGTCATTGTTAATGTTGACTTAAATCAAGAAGATTTTGAAAATTTAATCATTATTCCAACTCTGCAAGAAGCTCATGATTTTATTGAGATGGAAGTGATGCAACGTGACTTAGGACTTTAAATAAAATTCGGTGAAACTATCTATTCTAGGGTGCTACAGTGCAACCCCACGTATTATTGCGCATACGACCTCTCAAGTTCTTGAAACCAGAGGGCATTTGTTTTTAATAGATTGTGGCGAAGGCACTCAAGTAGAACTTCGAAGGCATAAGATTAAGTTTAATCAAATTAAACACATTTTTATATCCCATTTGCACGGCGATCATTATTTTGGTCTTGTCGGGTTAATTTCTACATTTAGATTACTAACTCGAGAAACAGACTTACACATTTATGGCCCTAAAGGGTTAAAAGAACTGATTACTTTGCAAATGAAGCTTGCTGATTCATGGACCAACTTCAAACTTATATTTCATGAGTTGACCAGTAAATCATCAGAGCTGATTTTTGAGGATGAAAAAGTCTCTGTACATACCATTCCTTTAGATCACCGTATTTATACCAATGGATTTTTATTTAAAGAAAAACCCTTTGAACGTAAATTGGATGTTAACAAAGCAGAAGATTTAAATATTGATAAGGCTTATTACAGAAAACTAAAACAAGGAGACGATGTCGTTAATGAAAAAGGTCAAATAATCTCAAATGAGTCAGTTACTTATCAAGGACATGAACCAAAGAGTTACGCTTTTTGTAGCGACACTGCTTATAAAGAAGCGATCATTCCACTCATAAATGGTGTAGACGTTCTATACCATGAATCTACATTTTTGGAGTCGCATGCAAATTTATGTACAAAAACAAAGCACTCAACAGCCAAGCAAGCAGCTACGATCGCTTTGAAAGCCAATGTTAAACAACTGATATTAGGTCATTATTCAACTCGTTATGGAGGACTTGAAGGATTTAAAACAGAAGCATCTACTGTTTTTAAAGACGTATTGCTTGCGGATGATGGAAAAGTTTTTGAATTCTAGAACTTTTCAAATACTCCCAATCCAAATAATGCAAAATCATATTTAACAGGGTCTATAGGGTCTAGTTTGCGTAAGCTTAGATCGAGTTCAGCTAGCGCTATTGAGTCGTTCTGAGAACGGGTTAAAAGTCCCAATTTCCGAGCTACATTTCCCGAATGAACATCTAGCGGACAAGACAATTGGGAGGGACTTAATTGAGGCCATAATCCGAAATCTACTTTTG
>Ga0209199_1003524_pt1 | contig 15468 bp, 10 predicted proteins | sample COGITO_mtgs_1105_7_FD_184805 | JGI IMG/M metagenome (GOLD analysis project Ga0209199, IMG submission 184805) | Pelagic marine microbial communities from North Sea - COGITO_mtgs_110523 (SPAdes) (version 2) | ecosystem: Environmental > Aquatic > Marine > Epipelagic ...
GCTGCTGGACTCGCTGATCCTGTAGCATAGGTAGTGTTCGCCGGCGTTTCAACTTTTGGTGTTGCAACAACTTCTGGCGTGGCTACTGTCGCTTTAGGAGCGTCTCCACCTTCTGGTTTTACAGCACTCGTATCAATGAGACAAACAATGGCTCCAACGTCTACGGCGTCGCCAACCTCTGCTTTAAAAGAAATGGTTCCACTCGCTTCTGCTGGCAACTCTAAAGTTGCTTTATCACTGTCTACCTCTGCAACAGCTTGATCTTTTTCTACATAATCACCTTCTTGAACTAACCATTCTGCAATTTCAACTTCTGTGATGGATTCGCCTGGTGAAGGCACTTTCATTTCTAAAATCATTGTGTGTTTATTTTAGTTTTTTTCTTTGGTTATCTTTTGTCTTATCAAAAACAAAATCGATGACTTCTTGATGTCTTATTTTAGAACGGGTGGAACTTCCTGCGGCTGGCGCGCTGTAACTTCGTCTTGAAGCTACACGCCAATTTCTAGCAGAGTCGATATGCATTAATATGTGTGCATAAGCTCCCATATTTCTTGGTTCTTCTTGTGCCCAGACGATATCATCTGCATTTTTGTATTTTGAAATCACTGCCTCCATTTCGTCTTCTGGGAGTGGGAATAATTGTTCTACACGTACCAAGGCAATATCCGTTCTTCCTAAGTTTTCTTGCGCTTCTAGTAAATCATAATAGAATTTACCGGTTACAAAAACCAATGTTTTAATGGTTTCAGCTTGTGCAAATTTGTCATCAATCAGCATTTGGAAACTTCCGTTCGCAAACTCATCAACAGTGGAAACCACTTTTGGATGGCGCAATAAACTTTTTGGAGTGAACACAATTAAAGGCTTTCTGAAATCGGCTTTTAGTTGGCGTCTTAATAAATGATACATGTTCGCCGGCGTTGTACAATCGGCAATAAACATATTGTCTTTTCCACAAAGCTGGAGGTAACGCTCCATACGACCTGAGGAATGTTCTGCCCCTTGTCCTTCGTAACCGTGCGGTAATAACAGGACGATGCCATTGGGTGTTTTCCATTTATCTTCTCCACATGAAATGTACTGGTCAATCATGATTTGGGCTCCATTACTGAAATCTCCAAATTGAGCTTCCCAAACGGTTAGTGTGTTTGGACTTGCCATGGCATAACCGTAATCAAACCCTACAACCCCGTATTCGGATAATAATGAGTTATAAATATTAAACTGTCCTTGGTTTGGACTTATGTTTTTGAGAAGAACAACTTCTTCTTCACTGTCTTCTACTTTTACCACTGCATGACGGTGAGAAAACGTCCCACGCTCGACATCTTGCCCAGAAACGCGCACATTGAATCCTTCTTCTAAAAGAGAACCAAATGCCAAATGTTCTGCCATGGACCAATCTAATTTATCACTCTCAAACATTTGTTTTCGAGCTTCGATTAAACGAGAAATTTTACGTATAAATTTTTTATCTTCAGGGAGCGAGGATATAATCTTCGCTATTGAAGCTAATTTTTCTTTTGGGTATGTGGTGTCTATTGTGGCTCGCATCTGATTTGCTTTGGCTCTCGGAAAATTCTCCCAAGCCTCTTGCATAAATGGCGTGATGACTGTTTTATCTTCTTTTCTAGACGTTTTCAATTCGGTTTCTAAAGAGCTCTTATAGTCTTGCTCAAGCTTTGAAACATAGTTGGAATCAATCACCCCATCATCTATTAGTTTCTGAGCATAAATATCGCGCGGATTGTTATGGCTCGCTATGGCCTTGTACAATTTTGGCTGTGTAAATCGGGGCTCATCGCCTTCATTATGCCCGTATTTTCGATAGCCTAATAAATCGATAAACACATCGCGCTTAAACTGCATTCTAAAATCTAATGCAAATATAATAGAGTGTACAACGGCTTCCGCATCGTCAGCATTGACATGCAATACAGGTGAAAGTGTCACTTTTGCAACATCTGTACAATAGGTTGACGAACGAGCATCAAGATAATTTGTGGTAAATCCAATTTGATTATTCACCACAATATGAATGGTACCGTTGGTTTTATAGCCATCTAGTTGTGCCATTTGAACGACCTCGTAGACGAGTCCTTGCCCCGCTATCGCAGCATCGCCGTGAACTACAATTGGTAATACTTTGCTCGCCTCTTCGGGTTTTAGTTTATCTTGTTTCGCTCTTGTAATTCCTTCCACAACTGCGCCTACTGTTTCCAGATGAGAAGGGTTTGGTGCAATGCTTAAGTTTATGCGATTGCCATTATCTGTCAGTCGATCGCTCGTCCACCCTAAATGGTACTTAACATCGCCATCAAACACTTCTTCTTCATAATCTTTTCCATCAAATTCACTAAAGATATCACTGGCAGATTTTCCAAAAATATTGGTCAATGTACTCAAACGGCCACGGTGAGCCATTCCCATTACAAATTCTTTGACACCATAGGCAGCAGCTTTTTCAATAAGTGCATCAATGGCGGGAATTAATGATTCGTTTCCTTCTAACGAAAACCGTTTTTGACCTACATATTTTGTATGTAAAAAAGTTTCAAACGAAACCGCTTCGTTTAGTTTTTTGAGGATATGTTTTTTTTCATCAGCGCTAAAATTACCCTGATTACCATTACTGTTGAGTTTCTTTTGAATCCATTGACGCTCGTTCGGACGGCGGATATACATATATTCTACCCCAATTGCATCGCAATAAATAGCTTCGAGGTGTTGTCGAATTATACGTAAACTTTGGGGGCCAATGCCTATAATATCTCCCGCATTAAAAACGGTGTCTAAATCCGTAGCTGACAAGCCAAAATTTTCTAAATCAAGTGAAGGCGCATATTTTCTTCGATCTCTAACTGGATTTGTTTTGGTAAATAAATGGCCTCGAGTTCGATAATCGTCAATTAATTTTATGACTTGAAATTCTTTTTGTACGTGCTCTGGGATTTGAGTCTTAACGCCTTCCACAATGTCGTCAGAAGCTACAAATCCTTCGCTTCCAAAGTCATAACCTTGAAAGAACGCTTTCCAGCTCGGTTCTACGCTATCTGGGTCTTGTTGATATTGTTCGTATAAATCCGCGAAGTAGGCGGTATGTGCGGCGTTTAAAAAAGAATACTTATCCATGAATTAATAATTCTATTTTTTCTTTAGAAAAATATAGACAAAAATACGATTTTTCACCAGTATGAGATATGAAAACGTTAAAAATGTGTAGATCTTTTAGAGAAATGGGGATTCTTGAAAAAAGTTTGTTTTTTTAAGCCGTGTAAAACACAAAAAAAGAGTCGTTTTATTTTAAAATGAATTTATAAAAAAACACGGCGTAAATAACGACTTAACTTAAACGTCTCGAGTCATAAGTTGTGTGCCGAAATCCTGAAGGATTTGCTTCTTTTTTTCTGTTATGTTGATGGTCTTTAAAATATCAAAGGCTGTTTTTGTATATCTAGTGATCGCCTTTTTTGTTGCTTCATCTGCTTTAGACAAAATAAATAACTCAAGTGTTTTTGAGATTTTATCTGTAGATTTACTGGCGTGTGAAGAAAAAAGCTGAGTTAATTTGGCCACCGTTTCAGGCGTTCCATTTTCGATCGCTTTTAGAAAGAGATAGGTTTTTTTATTCTCAATAATATCACCTCCAACTTGTTTTCCAAATGTCTCAGGGTTTCCAAAAGCATCTAAATAATCGTCTTGTAATTGAAAGGCAATGCCTAAATTTTTTCCAAATTCATAACAGCGATCTTGATCCTCTTCAGTTGCATTTACAATGATAGCTCCCATTTTCATGGCAGCACCAACCAATACTGCTGTTTTGTATTCAATCATTTTTAGATACTCCGCAATTGTAACCTCATCGCGGGTTTCAAAATCAATATCGTATTGTTGACCTTCACAAACTTCTAAAGCGGTTTTACTAAATAGTATCGCAAGTTTTTGAAAGACCTCTGGGGGGTAATCTTCAAACAGTTGATACGCCATGATTAGCATCGCATCACCAGATAAAATTCCAGTATTCAGATCCCATTTCTCATGAACCGTTTGATGGCCACGACGTAAAGGTGCAGCGTCCATAATGTCATCGTGTATGAGTGAAAAATTATGAAAAACCTCCACTGCCAAAGCCGCATCTAGCGTGCTATTAACGTCTCCTTCAAAACAATCTGCAGTCATAAGAGTCAATACCGGTCGTAAGCGCTTTCCTCCTAAATTCAATATATACTGAATGGGTTCATAAAGATTTTTGGGCTCTCGTATTTTTTTGTAATTTTCTAAATACGCTAAAAATTGTTTTTGGTACGTTTCAATGGCTTTCATAACGACAAAAATAAGTGAATTCCTAAAACTATGTTGCAAAGCAAAAATAATAAATGTTAAAAAATTGCAAAACTTTGGAAACTTTAACTGTTTTTAAAGTTTCCTATTGTAAATTCGCAGCGCGTTATGAGAGAGAAAATTATATCAAAATCTGAAGGTTTATTTTTATCCCTAGGATTCAAAAGTATCACAATGGATGACATCGCGAATGCTATGGGTATTTCTAAGAAGACCATTTATGCTCATTTTTCAAATAAAACAGAGCTTGTAGAGGTTGTGATATTTTCTACACTTGATCAAATATTTCAAGGAATTGACAAGATTAATGAAACCTCGGTAAATCCAATTGAGAAACTTTACAAAATTAAAATGTTTGTCTTAAACTATTTCAAAAACGAAAAGGTTTCTTCACAACATCAGCTCAAAAAATATTATCCTCAAATTTATGAGCGTCTACAAATCAAACAATTTGAAAAGATGCACTCTTCCTTTGAGAACAGTCTTGAAATGGGAATAAATACTGGATTGTTTAGGGCTGGTATTGATATTAATTTTATATCTAGATTGTATTTTAATGGGATGACCGCAATTCGAGATATTAGTATTTTTCCAGAATCTGACTTTGACAAAGATTATCTTTTTGAAAGTTATCTCGAATACCACCTACGCGCCATCGTCACCAAACAGGGATTAAATCTGCTTAATAATTATATAAAATCTAACCTAATATCTAATGCTTCATAAACTAACCCTTTTCTTATTCATAACGACTTCGGTGTTTTCTCAGCAAGAGATCTCTCAGTTTTCACTAAAAGAAGCCGTTAATTTTGCACTTCAAAACAATTCAATAAGCAAAAACGCCGCCCGTGATGTAGAAATTGCAAAACTCCAAAAATGGGAAACAACGTCCACTGGACTGCCGCAAATTAAAGCCGCCATTACCTACAATAACTGGCTAAAACAACAAATTTCGTTGATCCCAGCAGAGTTTTTTGGTGGAAGCCCAGGGCAGTTTGCCGAAATTGCTTTTGGAACCAAACAAACGATGAACGGAACTGTAACCATTTCACAAAAAATATTTGATGGTTCCTATTTAGTAGGCCTTCAGGCTGCTAAAGTATATCTTGATATTTCAAAAAATGCCAGAGAAAAAACAGAAATTGAGCTTCGTAAAATGGTTGCTTATGCCTACGGAAATGTATTACTCTCTGAAGAAAATTTAAAGATTGTAAATTCAAATATTACATTGTTAGAAAACAATGTGAGAGACCTTACCAAAGTGTACGAAAACGGCTTGATTGAACAGGAGAGTGTCCAGCAATTACAACTGACCTTGTCTAGTTTGAAAAGCAGCCAAAGCTACACCAGAAGACTGAAAACTATTGCATATCAACTGTTTAACAATGCCATTGGTCTGGAGTTAAATACTCCCGTAGAATTAACCGACAGTCTTGATAGGTTGATTGCGGTTTACACCAGTCTTGCACCCTTGAAATCCATTCGCGAAGTAGAAAATGTTGTGGATTATAAAATTGCTTTCAATGATGTAAAAGGCAAAGAGCTCTTACTAAAATTAGAAAAAAGCAAAGCATTGCCCTCAATAGATGCTTTTCTGAATGGTAGCTATTCTGGAAACAGTGAGCAATTCAATTTTTTAGATAATTCACAAAATTGGTTTGGTGCGTCTCTGTTTGGCGTCTCTATGAAGATTCCTGTTTTTAGCTCTTTTGGACGCAGTGCTTCTACAAAAAAAGCCCGACTCAATTTTGAGAAATCTAAATCACTTTTAAAAGATACTTCAGATAAAATTAAATTAGAAATCTCACGTGCAAGAAGTGATTATGAATTTGCAGTAGAGGATCTTGATATCAAAAAAGAAGCTCTAAAACTTTCTGAAAATATAGCTCAAAAAAATGAAGTGAAATTTTTTGAAGGGCTGACCACTAGTTTTGATTTATCTCAAGCACAACGCCAATTATATACTTCCCAACAAGACTATTTGCTGTCAATGCTGAACATCCTTATCAAGAGAATTGATTTAGAAGCGCTCATTAACCCACCTCTTAAAAACTAAAAATGAAACACCAACATAATATAACTCCAATGAAACATCTGTTTTTCCTCTTTATTTTAACCCTTGTGCTTTCCTGTGACTCTGCGGTTAAAGAATCTCAATCCTTGACCGATCTAAAAACAAAAAAGGCGGCTCTTATAGAAAAAATGGATCAGGTCGGTACAGATCTGAAAAATGTTGAAATGGAAATTTCAAAATTAGACACCTTAAAAAAACTGATGTCCGTGACTTCTTATAAAGCGGAGGTCAAAGATTTTAATCATTATATAGAAGTACAAGGAACAGTCAAAGCGGATCAGACCATTGAGCTACATGCAGAAATGGGCGGCACCGTAACGGCTATTTTGGTTAAAGAAGGCCAGAACGTTTCTAAAGGGCAAATCCTAGCTACCTTGGATAGCGATGTCATAGACAATTCTGTTTTACAATTGGAAACCCAACTTGCTTTGGCAACGACGACCTATGAGCGTCAAGCCAGACTTTGGGAACAAAATATTGGAAGTGAAATTCAATACCTGCAAACAAAAGCACAAAAAGAAGGTCTTGAAAACAGTATGAAAAGTTTGAGAGCACAAGCCCGGAAAATGAAGATAATCGCCCCATTTTCAGGGATCATCGATCAGATTTTTGCGAAAACCGGAGAACTCACTTCTCCACAAATGCCCTTCTTGAGGCTTGTGAATCTAAACAACGTATACGTAGAGAGCGAAGTCACAGAAACTTATTTAAAATCAGTCAAAAAAGGCACTGAGGTACTCCTAAATTTTAGTTCTATTGGCACTTCTTTTGAAGCCTCCATCTCTCAAGTTGGAAATTTCATCAATCCAAACAATAGAAGTTTTAAAACGCGTATTGATTTAAAAAATTCCAACAATGAGTTAAAAGCAAACTTACTTGCCGATATTAAAATAAACGATTTTAAAGCCAATGGAATTGTCATCCCGTCGCGACTGGTTCAAAAAGATCGTAATGACAAAACATTTGTTTATACCATTGAACCCAAAGAAAACAATCACACGGTCATAAAAACGTATGTAACAGAAGCGATGAGTTATAACAATCTTTCGTTCATTTCTGAAGGGCTTTTTGAAAATTCAATTTTAGTCGATAAAGGCGCACGACTTGTGAATAATGATGAAGACGTAAAACTTGTACACTAGAAAACTATGAGCACAAAAAAAATTAAAGAATTTAAACTTTCTTCTTGGGCGATTTCAAATCGCATGACCGTTTCTGTCATTACGTTTATCATTGTGTTAAGTGGATTACTTTCTTACACAGGGATGGCTCGTGAAAATTTTCCAGAAATTATTATTCCACAAATTTATGTGGCAACTCCTTACCCTGGGAATTCTGCTTTGGATGTAGAAAAACTGATCACCAAACGATTAGAAAAAGAAATAAATTCCATCACAGGAGTTGATAAAATCACGTCTAATTCCATTCAAGGCTACTCCAGTATTGTGGTCGAGTTTAGCTTTGACTTCACCCCTGCCGAAGCGCTTCAAAAAGTTAAAGACAAAGTCGATGTCGCGATGGCAGACCCTGACTTCCCTAAAGATTTACCCTCGGAACCAAGTGTTTCGGAAATGAATTTTAGCGAGCGAATTCCCATCATGAACATTAATTTGTCGGGCGAATTTTCCATGGATCAACTTAAAGAATATGCCGAATATTTAGAAGATGAGATAGAGGAACTCAGTGAAATTTCGAGCGTTGATATTCGCGGTGTTCAAGAAAAGGAACTTGAAATTGCGGTAGATTTATATAAAATGGAAGCTTCAAAAATTAGTTTCAACGATATTGAAAATGCGGTAGCTTTTGAAAATATGAGTGTTTCTGGAGGCGACATTCTCGAGAATGGCATCCGAAGAACGGTGCGTATTTTAGGGGAGTTTAAAGACCCCTTGGCTGTTAGAGATATTATTGTCAAACAAGAAAAAGGGAACATTGTTTACCTAAGAGATATCGCTGATGTAAATTTCAAAGAACAAGAAAAAGAGAGTTTTGCGCGTGAGTATATGCAGCCCGTCGTCATGTTAGATGTTAAGAAAAGAGGGGGGCAAAACCTATTAGAAGCGTCCACGAAAATTGATGCCATTTTGGAAGCAGCAGCGGCAAATGTATTTCCACAAAATTTAATAATATCAAAAACTAACGACCAGTCCAATGACACCCGTACCATGGTATCCGATCTTGAAAACAGCATCATATTAGGAGTCATCTTAGTAGTCGCTGTACTCTACTTCTTTTTAGGATTTCGAAATGCATTATTTGTTGGAATAGCGATTCCCCTATCCATGTTTTTATCGTTTTCCATTTTAAGTTTTATGGGAGTCACGCTTAATACAATGGTCTTATTTTCTTTAGTAATTGCGCTTGGAATGTTGGTTGATAACGGTATTGTGGTGGTCGAAAACGTCTATCGATTGATGGACGAGGGCTATCCACGAATTGAAGCTGCAAAACTGGGCGTTGGAGAAGTAGCGATGCCAATTATCGCATCGACTGCCACTACTTTGGCTGCATTTTTACCCTTGATTTTATGGGAAGGCATAATGGGCGAATTTATGAAGTGGCTTCCAATTACTCTGATTATTGTGTTGAGTTCCTCGTTGTTCGTTGCCCTTATTATAAACCCCATGTTGATTTCTGTGTACATGAAAGTGGCTCCAAAAAAAGAAGCCAAAGTTACTTTTATATCGAAGTTAGAAAACCTCTATGAACGCTTTTTAAGCTATGCACTAAAAGGAAAAAAACCTGTAAGTATTATCGCTGGAACGTTTGGCTTGTTAATTCTTGCAACCTTTTTAATGGCGACATTCCCTCCAAAAATATTATTCTTCCCAAACACGGATGCCAAACAAGTCTTTGTCTATATTGAATATCCGATTGGAACGGACATCGAAGAAACGAATCTTATTTCAATGGAAATTGAAAAAGATATAGAAGCCTATTTAAAAAAATATGAGGTCAATGGCAAAAACTTCCTCATCACTTCTGTCATTGGACAAGTAGGCGAAGGCACTGCCGATCCCTCAAGAGGGCAAGAAGGTGGTAAATCGCCCAACAAAGCACGAATCACTATTGATTTTGTAAAGTATCAAGACCGTCAAGGCGTCGAAACAGAAGCTGTTCTTGAAGATATTCGTAACTTATTGCAAGGCTACCCTGGGGTCAGTATTGTGGTAGACAAACCGGCGGATGGTCCGCCAACGGGTGCCCCTATAAACATTGAAGTTAAAGGAGATGATTACGTTTTGATTTTGGAAACTGCCAATCGTTTAAAATCTTTCATTAATAACTCAAACATCGCCGGTATTGAAGAATTAAAATTAGATATCGATCAAGGAAAACCAGAATTATTGATTTCTGTGGACCGTCAAAAAGCAAGACGATTGGGCGTCTCAACAGGTCAAATTGGAGCTAACCTACGGACAGCATTGTACGGAAAAGAAATTTCGACCTATAAAAATGCTGAAGATGATTATCCTATAAATCTCCGATTAAAAGATGAGATGCGCTATAACAAATCTGCTTTGCTAGATCAAAAAATAACCTTTAGAAATCAAAGTGATGGACAGATAAAACAAGTACCCATTTCGGCAGTGGCAACTACCGAAAATCAATCGTCATTTAGTGCCATCAAACGAATTGATTTGGACAGAGTGGTCACCATCTTCTCTAATGTATTGGGAGATTATAACCCTACAGAAGTCAATGACAAAATTAGAAGTATTTCCGAGAAGTTTGAAACACCAAAAAACATATCCATTAGTTTTACGGGCGAACAAGAAAAACAAGCCAAAGAAATGGCCTTCCTTAGTCGAGCGCTTTTATTTGCAGTACTTTTAATTTTCTTAATCTTAGTAGCTCAATTTAACTCTGCCACAACACCAATTATTATTTCGATCTCAGTATTTCTAAGTTTGATTGGCGTGCTATTTGGTCTTCTCATATTTAGAATGGATTTTGTAGTGCTTATGACCATGATTGGAATCATTTCACTCGCTGGGATTGTGGTTAATAATGCGATTGTCTTAATAGATTACATCAACCTCACCATCATTCGTAAACGTCGCGAATTGGGGTTAGAAGAAACAGACAAACTCACACCTTCCCTTCTTGTCGAATGTGTGGTGGAAGCTGGTAGAACGCGTTTAAGACCTGTATTATTAACCGCCATCACCACTATCTTAGGGCTGCTGCCGCTAGCATTGGGAATCAATATTAACTTTAGAACTTTGATCACCCAACTGAATCCCAATTTTTATATTGGTGGTGAAAACGTTGCATTCTGGGGGCCAATGGGTTGGGCAATTATTTTCGGATTAACATTTGCTACCTTTTTAACACTGGTCGTCGTGCCTATCTTATTTTATTTAATTAATAAATTGAAAACAAAAATGATTAAAGTCGCTTCCTAAGCCTATCGATTTTAATTTTTAAATGTTAAATTTGCGCAACTAATTTAGTCTTATGTACAGAAGTCATCATTGTGGTCAGTTAAGAACCTCAAATATTAACGAAGAAGTAACCCTTTCAGGTTGGGTGCAAAAATCTCGTGATAAAGGATTTGTGATTTGGATCGATCTAAGAGATCGCTACGGCATCACACAACTAATTTTTGATGCAGATCGTACTCCAGAAGCGATGATGATCATGGCTAAAAGTTTAGGTCGTGAATTTGTCATTCAGGTAACGGGAACTGTCATTGAACGCAGCTCAAAAAATCCAAACTTAGAAACGGGAGCTGTTGAAATATTGGTTTCAAAACTAACCGTATTAAACGCTGCAAAAGTCCCACCTTTTACGATAGAAGACCAAACCGATGGCGGTGAAGAGATTCGTATGAAATATCGCTATTTGGACATTCGAAGAAATCCAGTAAAAAATAATTTAATCTTTAGACATAAAGTAACGCAAGAAGTTCGTTCGTATTTGTCTTCACAAGAATTTATAGAAGTTGAAACACCTTATTTAATCAAGTCAACGCCAGAAGGCGCCCGTGATTTTGTGGTGCCAAGCCGAATGAACGAAGGTCAGTTTTATGCCCTTCCGCAATCGCCACAAACCTTCAAACAACTGTTGATGGTTGGCGGTATGGACAAATACTTTCAGATTGTAAAGTGTTTTAGAGATGAAGATTTAAGAGCTGACAGACAGCCTGAATTCACGCAGATTGATTGTGAAATGGCTTTTGTTGATCAAGAAGATATTTTGAATGTTTTTGAAGGCTTGACCCGTCATTTGATCAAATCTATTCATGGAAAAGATATTGCTTCATTTCCTAGAATGACCTATGATGATGCGCTTCAAACCTACGGAAATGACAAGCCAGACATCCGATTTGGAATGAAATTTGGCGAATTGAATGCTGTAGCTCAACACAAAGATTTTGGTGTTTTTAACTCGGCAGAATTAGTGGTTGGAATTGCCGTTCCTGGTGGAAATAGCTTCACCCGAAAAGAAATTGACGGGATTATTACTTGGCTAAAACGCCCTCAGGTTGGTGCTCTAGGAATGATCTATTCGCGATGCAATGACGATGGTACTTATAAGTCTTCCGTTGATAAATTTTATGACCAGAAAGATTTAGGAAAATGGGCAGAGGTAACAGCTGCGCAAGCCGGTGACTTAGTTTGTGTTCTTTCTGGACCTATCGATAAAGTGAGAGAGCAATTGAGCGCTTTACGTATGGAGCTTGCAGAACGCCTAGGACTTAGGAATCCTAAAGAATTTGCGCCGCTGTGGGTTACTGATTTCCCTTTATTGGAATGGGATGAAGATAGCAAACGGTACCATGCAATGCACCACCCCTTTACTGCTCCAAAACCAGAACAAATTTCACTTTTAGATACCGATCCAGGAGCCGTCAAAGCAAATGCTTATGATTTGGTTTTAAATGGAAATGAAATTGGAGGCGGCTCGATTCGAATACACGACAAAGCAACCCAGGCAATTATGTTAAAGCATTTAGGATTCTCTGAAGAGGATGCTAAAGCACAGTTTGGATTTCTGATGGATGCCTTTGAATATGGCGCACCACCACACGGAGGTTTGGCCTTTGGGTTGGATCGTTTGGTAGCAATACTTGGCGGACAAGAAACTATTCGTGACTTTATTGCGTTTCCAAAAAACAATTCTGGACGCGATGTGATGATCGATGCACCATCCCCTATTGATGACACGCAGTTAAATGAGTTACACTTAAAAGTAGACCTTAAATAATACTATACTTATAAAATGAAATACTTGATTTGGGTTTTATTTATTGCGACAATGATCAGTATGTTCACAGGACTTATTGTGGATTTGCCTTATTCAAAAAAACTAGTTGGGTTTGGAGTGATTGGCTTGTGTGTGATCGTTTTTCCGTTGTTTTCTTATTACCGTTGGAAAGATAAAAAAGTCGCCGATTATATGCTGACGCAGGAGAATCTGGATAAAATGCGAGAATTTAATGACTCTAAAAAGTCTTAAATTTTAATTCAAGTTTCGTTTTTCTACGAAAAATCGTTTCATCAATTCTGATGCTTCAGAGGCTAAAACACCGCCTCTTAGAATTGTTTTTGGATGGAGTTTTGTCCCCATAGCACCACAGCCACGCTTTTCGTCTTTCGCACCATATACAATGTTAGAAATCTGACTCCAATACAACGCCCCTGCACACATCTGACAAGGTTCAAGAGTCACATATAACGTGCATTTAGTTAGATATTTTCCGCCCAAAAAATGAGCCGCAGCCGTAATGGCTTGCATTTCTGCATGCGCAGTTACGTCATTCAACAATTCTGTAAGGTTGTGTGCCCGTGCAATAATTCGGTTATCCACCACAATCAGCGCACCTACTGGAATTTCGCCCTTCTCAAAAGCAGCTTCCGCTTCCTGAAGTGCCTTTTTCATAAAATATTCATCGTCAAAAATAGCATCCATAAGTCAAAAATACGATTTCAATCTTGTATTTTTGCTCTGTGTTAAAAAATTTACTCGAACATATAAACTCTACAACAGATTTACGTCAGCTTTCAGCTAATGAATTACCGCAACTCGCCAAAGAGTTAAGGCAATTTATTATTGAAATCGTCGCGACTAAAGAAGGTCATTTAGGAGCAAGTCTTGGAGTGGTAGAGCTGACTATTGCGTTGCATTATGTATTTAATACTCCCGAAGATTTATTAGTTTGGGATGTAGGCCATCAAGCCTATGTTCACAAAATTTTGACGGGTCGTAAAAATCAATTTCATACCAACCGACAACATAAAGGACTTAGTGGCTTTCCAAAACGTGACGAAAGTGTGTACGATGCTTTCGGCACTGGACACTCCTCTACCTCTATTTCGGCGGCTTTAGGCATGGCGATTGCCTCCCAATTAAAAGGCGAAAACAGACAACATATTGCCGTGATTGGCGATGCATCTATTGCGAGTGGAATGGCGTTTGAAGGATTGAATCATGCCGGGGTGACGACTGCCAATTTATTGGTTGTTTTAAATGATAATGCGATTGGAATTGATCCAAGCGTGGGCGCTTTGAAGCAGTACTTAACCAATGTGAAAAAAGGCACTCAAAAACAAGATAATATTTTTGAAGCGCTTAATTTTGAATATTCTGGTCCTATTGACGGACACGATATGGAGGCGCTTATTACAGAACTAGAACGCCTAAAAACCATTGAAGGCCCTAAGTTCTTGCATATAATTACCACCAAAGGAAAGGGATTGAAGCAAGCTGAAACCGATCAGGTGACATACCATGCGCCTGGAAAATTTGACGCAACTACAGGGGACTTAATAGCGAAGAATAACGATAAGCTTCCGCCTAAATACCAAGATGTATTTGGATTAACACTCGTTGAATTGGCAAGGGCTAACAAGGCTATTGTGGGCATCACGCCGGCAATGCCCAGTGGGAGCTCGCTGAAATATATGATGGAAGCACTTCCTGAGCGGGCATTTGATGTGGGGATTGCTGAGCAACATGCCGTAACGATGGCTGCTGGGATGGCAACGCAAGGCTTGATCCCATTTTGCAATATATACTCTACCTTTTTACAACGGGCATACGATCAGATCATTCACGATGTAGCCCTGCAAGATTTGCCTGTTATTTTTTGTATCGATCGTGCAGGACTGGTTGGCGAAGATGGCGCCACGCACCATGGGGTGTTTGATTTGGCTTATCTACGCTGTATTCCCAACCTCATCATCTTTGCGCCTAGGAATGAAAACGAATTACGAAACATCATGTACACGGCTCAAAAGGGCTTAAAGCATCCGATAGCGATTCGATATCCTAGAGGCAGAGGCGTAACACCAGATTGGAAATCCGCATTTGAACCTATTGATATTGGAACTGGGGTTGAATTAAAACAAGGAGATGATCTCGCCATTTTAACTATAGGAGCGATTTCTAACACGGTTTCTGAAGCCATCAATGGGCTCAATTGTGCACATTATGATCTGCGCTTTGTAAAGCCTTTGGATACGCGTTTGTTGCATACTATTTTCAAAACCTATTCTACACTCATCACTATTGAAGATGGTCTGATACGCGGCGGATTTGGAAGTGCCATTTTAGAGTTTGCTGCGACTCATCACTACAAAAATGATGTGATTGTCAAAGGAATTCCTGATGTATTTATTGAACAGGGGTCTGTTGATACACTCTTTGAAACACTGGAACTTGACAGCCAACACCTAAAGCAATTCATATCCGATTTAATCCAAAAAAAAGGGACGCCTTAAAGACTTCCCCTTAGTATTAAACACATTACGTTTACATTGGCACCTCTAAGGTTTGTTTTTCACGAAGTTTTATTTTAACGTGTTTCAAGGCATTTTTCGACTTGTAAACAATAACCGCTTCTTGCCCTGTCAGTTTAAAAGGGATGTCCTCAGTCACGTCTTCCTTCACTGGTTTTTTTCTTAAAACCCCCTCCATTTCAAGGGTATTGTTGGTGGCTTTATTTTTAATAAACCCTTGGTATAAACCTAGTTTTTGATATTTTAAAGCACTGTACTTGTCTTTAAAATAGATTCCTTGAATTTCTATTTGTGTAGCGTTTA
>Ga0209199_1003532_pt1 | contig 15427 bp, 15 predicted proteins | sample COGITO_mtgs_1105_7_FD_184805 | JGI IMG/M metagenome (GOLD analysis project Ga0209199, IMG submission 184805) | Pelagic marine microbial communities from North Sea - COGITO_mtgs_110523 (SPAdes) (version 2) | ecosystem: Environmental > Aquatic > Marine > Epipelagic ...
CCTACCACTTCACCGTTTTGAAATACCAAGACTGTTGGGATGTTTCTAACACCATATTTCGCTGCAAATTCTTGATTTGCATCTACATCAACCTTTCCGACTACGGCTTTGTCAGCGTATTCTGCACTAACTTCTTCGATGATAGGCCCTACCATTCTACAAGGACCGCACCATGCTGCCCAAAAATCAACCAATACAGGTTTTGTACTTTTTAGGACTGTTTCTTCAAAATTTGCGTCTGTGATTTCTAATGCCATATTTTTTATTTTAACTGTTTATATTTATTTAATGTATTCATAATCTTTGTAATGTACTTAAGCGCTTATCATTAATTAGGAGCTTCCAGTTTGCCTAGATAATTTGTAATAATAAAAACTAGACCAATAAGGATTTCTACTACGAAAATAGTATTAAGTTCTAATTTTTCAACACTATTAACTACACCACTTAAAATTAAAAACAAACCATAAAAATAAAAGAATACTTTTCTAACTTTTGCTTTCTTAACCGCTTCTAATTTCATCAATTTAAGTGATGAAAAATTTAGTAGCGCGATCACTGCAAAGACTGTAAAAAGTATCAACAAACCTTTTATCATAAAAATTCTAATTGTTTGTTTCTAACATATGACAAAATTAATTAAAAAACTTTGAATCTAATTTCTTAACGATTAGTTTTACCTATAACTAAATTGGTGATTGTTATACGCTTTTAATTTAACTTGTAATACACCTCTTGGGCTTTCAATTCTTCTAACAATTCTTGAGAAATTTTAATTTTTTGCGAGCGACTCCCCATCTCTAGTTTTAGCTCTTCCTCATCGTCATAGATGACAAATTTTAGGTTGTGTTTCCCTGAATGCATTTGCAAAAGCGCTTTTATGTTTTGCACTTTTTCTTCTGAAATTTCTTTGATGTTTAACTGGATCGCTAGTTTTTTAGCATACGACTCCATAACGTCATGCAACAACTGAAAACTATTGAATTGTAAGCGCGGATCGCCTTTAGCTCCTGTATCTCGATTGGTCCATCCTTCCCTAATCAAAGCGCGTACAAACACAAAATTATTAGGCATCAAAAAATGTTTAAACTTCAAATACTCTTCACCAAAAATCCGAAATTCATGGCTGTTCATATAATCTTCGATCGTAAACGTTCCCCAGCCTTTGCCTTGTTTACTCACTCGGTGCTGAACATCCGTGACCACGCCACCAAAAGAAATTTCTTTGTTTATAAAGCTTGGCATATCATGAAATACAGAAATATCCCCATTACAAAAATTTTGCATTTCAAGTTTAAAATCATCCAACGGATGTCCTGAAATATAAATTCCAACTACTTCTTTTTCACGTGCTAGTTTTTCCATGGTTCCCCAAGTTTCACAAGGAGGAATTTCGGGCTCTTCTATCTGTACGTCACTCGATTCTCCAAATAGACTGACTTGTGCCGAGTTTTTGTTTTCTTGGTAACGGTTGGCATATTTTATGGTTTTTTCTAAAAACGTGATCCCATCACCATCATCTTGAAAATACTGTGCACGATGGGTATTTGGAAAACAATCAAATCCGCCTGCATTGGCTAAGTTTTCGAACGCTTTTTTATTGGCCGCTCTCAAATCGATACGTTTGGCTAAATCAAAAATAGACGTGTATGGCCCTTCATTTTTACGGTGTTCTACGATGGTTTTCACGGCACCATGACCAACGCCTTTAATTGCCCCCATCCCAAAACGAACCGCATTGTCTTTATTGACGGAAAACTTATAATAACTCTCATTCACATCTGGTCCTAATACGTTTAATTTCATACGTTTACATTCTTCCATAAAGAACGTTACTTGCTTGATATCGTTCATATTATTAGACAATACCGCAGCCATATATTCGGCTGGGTAATGGGCTTTTAAATAGGCGGTTTGATAAGCAATCCACGCATAACAGGTGGAGTGGGATTTATTAAAAGCATAACTCGCAAATTTTTCCCAATCCGTCCAAATTTTTTCAAGCTTATCCGCTGCCATTCCTTTGGCAGCCGCTTGATTTATAAACTTTGGTTTCATTTTATCGAGTACCGCAATTTGCTTTTTACCCATGGCCTTACGCAACACATCGGCTTCACCTTTGGTAAAGTCAGCTAGTTTTTGTGACAAGAGCATTACTTGCTCTTGATAGACCGTAATTCCGTATGTTTCCTTTAAGTATTCTTCCATTTCTGGAAGGTCATAACTAATTTCTTCATCGCCTTGTTTTCGACGAATAAAACTAGGAATATATTCAATTGGTCCCGGACGATACAAGGCATTCATGGCAATTAAATCCGCAAAAACCGTTGGTTTTAGATCGCGCATATGCTTCTGCATTCCAGGTGATTCATACTGAAACACACCGACCGTCTCCCCGCGTTGGAACAGCTCATAAGTCAACTCATCATCCAATGGGAAATTATCAGGATCCAAGCTGATATCATGTTTAGCTTTTACAATTTTAACGGTATCTTTTATAAGGGTTAATGTTTTGAGTCCTAAAAAATCCATTTTTAGAAGTCCTGCATCTTCCACTACAGAGTTATCAAACTGGGTCACATACAGCTCCGAATCTTTAGCGGTAGCAATAGGCACATAATTGGTAATATCTCCAGGCGTAATAATAACCCCACAAGCATGAATTCCTGTATTTCTAAGTGACCCTTCGAGTACTTGTGCTTGATTGATGGTTTCGGCTTCTAAGTCCTCGCCTTCCGACAAATTAAGCAACTGATTAATTAGCTCCATATCTTCCGATCTAAACTTTGCTTTCAGCTCCTTTTCTGGCGTATTAAAAATTTTGTTCAGCTTGGCCATGTTTGGGATCAGCTTTGCAATGCGATCGGCATCGCCAAGAGGCAAGTCTAAAACTCTGGCCGTATCTCGAATAGAGGATTTGGCCGCCATGGTTCCATAAGTAATAATTTGAGCTACTTGACTGGATCCGTATTTTTGGATGACATAGTCCATTACACGTCCACGCCCTTCATCATCAAAATCAATATCGATATCAGGCATACTCACACGATCGGGATTTAAAAACCGCTCAAAAAGTAAATCGTATTTAATGGGGTCTATATTGGTAATCCAAAGGCAATAGGCAACCACAGAACCGGCGGCTGATCCACGACCGGGTCCTACCGAAACCTCCATGGAACGTGCAACTCGAATAAAATCTTCTACAATTAGAAAATACCCTGGATATCCTGTATTTTCAATAGTTTTTAGTTCAAAATCCAGACGTTCTTTTATGGCGTCTGTGAGTACTCCATACCGTTTTTCGGCGCCTTGATAGGTCAAATGTCTTAAGTAAGCATTTTCTCCAAAATTAGTACCGTCTGTTTCATCGGCTGGATGTATAAATTCTTCTGGAATATCAAACTTTGGCAGTAAAACATCACGTGCCAATTCGAAAGGTTCGATTTTATCGACTACCTCTTGGATGTTCACAAGCGCTTCCGGAAGATCTTTAAAAAGTGATTTCATTTCGTCAGAGGACTTGAAATAATACTCTTGATTTGGCAACCCATATCGGTATCCACGTCCACGTCCGATTGGCGTGGCTTGTTTTTCACCATCTTTGACACACAACAAAATGTCATGTGCATTGGCATCTTCCTTATTGATGTAATACGTATTGTTTGTGGCAACAACTTTGACCGCATGTTTGTTGGCAAGACTGATCAATACTGGATTAACGCGGTCTTCATCTTCTTGGTTGTGACGCATAAGCTCCACATACAAATCGGCACCAAATTTAGCTTTCCACCACAACAGCGCATCTTCAGCTTGGCGCTCGCCAACATTTAATATTTTGGACGGCACTTCGCCATATAAATTCCCCGTTAGGACTATTAAATCGTCTTTAAATGTTTCAACAATACTGCGGTCAATTCTTGGCAAATAATAGAACCCATCGGTATAGGCCTTGGACGACATTTTGACTAAATTATGGTAGCCTTTTTTGGATTTAGCTAAAAAGACTACTTGGTAACCGTTGTCTTTTTGAGACTTATTGGTATGGTCTTCACAAACGAAAAATTCACAGCCTACAATCCCTTTAATTTCTTGTGCATCTGCGGGTTCGTTGGCCGCTTCAGCCTCTTTATTTTTTTGACGAATGCTTCTGTTATAATTGCCTATTTCTTTAACAAAATGAAAGGCACCCATCATGTTTCCATGATCGGTAATTGCTACGGCAGGCATTTTATTATCGGCCGCTGCGGCAACTAAATTTTTGACACTTATAGTGGATTGCAAAACCGAAAACTGGGAGTGGTTATGCAGATGGACTACATTGACATCGTTAAGAATGTCCGGTACTTCCGTTGTATGATGCTGAGGCGTTACCGCTTCTTTTTCATTTTGAATACGTGCCGCAATTTTTGCCGATTCTTGTTTGAGGTTGACATGCTTTAGACCAATAGGCGTAATTTCATTGGGGTTTTCAGATTGAAAACGCTCATAAAAATCATTGGTGGCTTGAAGTTGAGCAATGGTGAATTCTTTACGTCGAATTAATTCTAAAAAACAACGGGTAGTGGCTTCAACATCGGCGGTAGCATTATGCGCCTCACCAAAGGGTTTATGAAATAAAAATTGATGGAGTTCTGTTAGTGTAGGCAATTTAAATTTTCCACCTCGACCACCAGGAATCTGGCATAAGGTCGCCGTTTTTTCGGTACAGGTATCTAAAACAGGGAGCTCACCTAAAGGCGATGCAACTTGCAGGCGGTGAAATTCACAGCCCATAATATTCAAATCAAAACCTAAATTCTGACCGACTACAAAGGTAGTTTTTGAAAGAGCGGTATTGAATAATTCCAAGACTTCTAAAAGTGGTAAGCCTTGTTCGGATGCTAGTTCTGTGGAGATGCCATGAATTTTTTCGGCATCATAGGGGATATTAAAGCCGTCGGGGCGGATTAAATAATCTTGATGCTCGAGACAGTTTCCGAGTTCGTCGTGCAACTGCCATGCAATCTGAATACAGCGAGGCCAGTTATCCACATCGGTAATGGGTGCATTCCAACGCTTTGGCAAACCGGTTGTTTCGGTATCAAAAATTAAGTACATAGGTGTATGTTATAAGCAATCAATAGAAGCCTAAATATAAAACTATTTAGGGGTTTAAACACCCCTGTGTGCTATTAATTATAAACAAATTCAGTACCGAAATTGTTTATGAAGGTTTGATTTAATATTGTAATAAATTACAATTTTGTTTAACGCCTTAAGTCATAAACTAAACATAGTCAATTATTTATATTAAAATTCAATACTTTTTTGGAGGTTGAAAAATTCTTTATTACATTTAAATGATTTTAGCCCCCAGGTCGAAATCTTCAAAACACACCAATTTTTCTAAAACACAAGACAACTACGGTTGTTTTTGCAGCAGACAGGAACAAATTCTCAAAATGAATTTATGGGACTTTGATCAGCGAAGCTGTGAATTATTAGTACAAAATTGAATGAAAAACATACTATTAAGACCAGATATTTTGAGGAATTGGTATAGCAACAGGAAAAACGGTTGTTATAAAAGCAGGTATTGGTTATGATAAAAATAATAGAGACCTGGTTTGGATTGGCGACCCAGTAGATTGGAAATATAGTAGTGCAAGAAATTACCAAGAAGACCAAACAATTTTAGAAATTGATATATGATAGTGAGTAATAGTTTTAATTTGTTTAACTGCACAAGCGTGACGCTTGCGCCAGCGGGGGATTATACTTTGTCAAACATTTTTGACCATATAATTTCATTTGGGTTGCTTGGACTACTATTTGGACTGTACACTTTTAAAGCAAAAGAATTATGAGCGAAGAACGTATTTTAACAAAGCACCCAAAAGGGAAAGATGGTGTCAACATACTCAAAAGACGATATGACACAATCAAAGAATTTATAATAGAAACGATTAAAGAATACGACGAGATTTGCTACGACAAGCTATCGGATTTAGCGGTTGAAAAATTAAGCGATAGTTTTGATGGAAAAGTAGTGTGGTATATAGTAACCGTAAAATTGGATTTAGAAGCTCGGAATATTATCGAAAGAATACCGAAGACAAGTCCACATAAATTGCGAATAAAAAAATAATGACACGCCAACAATGTATATAAAAAAATAGGCGAAGCAGTAATAAATTAAAGGCTTTTTGCGCATACCAAACTTTGTTTTTAACCAAAAGTTTGGCGCTTCGAAATCACCTACTTTGCATATACTCAACGTTAGGCAAACATTTAAACTGACTGCAGTTCGATAAACATTATTAACAATAACCAAATTTTAAAAATGAAAAAAAACAAAATCTTTTTACTATTATTAATTCTTTGTCTAATTTTTTCGTGCAGTAGCGATAAAGACAATTCTAATTCATACAATAGTTCAGACATTATCGGAATATGGAAAATAATTGACTTTCAAGAAAATGGAGCAACTTTGGATGACTGCGAAATGATGGAACAGCGAGAATTTAAAACAGATAATACCATTAAACAATTTTATTTCTATGGCAATAATTGTCAGAATTCAGGAACTAATGATTGGATTTTTACTGTTTCAGACAATAAATTATTTACAAAAGAACCTAACGGCGGTTATAATGGGAATAACGATTATATTATTAATTATAATATTATTGAACTAACCGCTACAAAATTAATAATAGAAGGTTACTATGTTGATGAAGGAGTTGACGGAATAAAAGCTGAAGAAATTCCATCTGGAGAAAGGTTCAAAGAAACTTGGGAGAGAATAAATTAAATAAAAAAATGAGTAAACCTGTTTTTTACGATTGCCTTACATATGAAGGTAACAAATTTATCAATATAGAAAATATCATGTAAATTTAAAACATTAACAACAAAACTATAATTACACTAAATGTAAAAATAGATTCCGAAACTAATATTTCGTTGGAGGTTAATCTACCTTGGGGAAATGTTGTTAGTGCAAGCCTACTTTGGTAATCCCTTAGGAATTAAATGGACCACTGATTTAGTTCAAACCAAAAAAAACAGCTTAAGGGACAACTGTTGTCACTGGTAATTTATAGATAATCCCCTCAGAAAAATTCAACCCACGGTCGCCGTCAGCGTCATAAGCATTAAAATAAAACGAGGCTGTAATAGTTCCAGAAACAGTATCGTATTCTTCGATAGTAATTGTGCCATCACTAACATAAATATTACTTCCATTACCATTGTTCAGGGTTGAAAACAAGAGATCCTCTTCGGCATACATAGCTAAGGCTGTAGCATCAGCACCAAGAACAAACGGTCCTAAAGTAGTCGAAGGCACTATAAGTGTCAACGTTCCTAAGCCACCAACCCCTGTAATAGTGAGCACACCAGTTGCATCAACCACTGCAGTAGATGCTGTAGATTTCCATAAGTAATTGGCATCTTTTAGACCTTGAAAAGCAGGGGTATTAGATTCGAGTTTATCTTGACAACCAAAAAGCGCTAATACCAATAGAGAAGTGAGAATAGTTTTCATAATTAGAGTTCATTTTTGAATGGGGCAACATTACCTAATACTCAATTTTTTAAGCTTAAAGTCAAAAGTATAAAAAAAATAAACAAAAGCGTGTAGAATATAAAAATATAGTATATTTGCGCTCTCATTAATAACAGAGGTCGAGAACCTCACAAATTAATTATTATGCCAGTAAAAATTAGATTACAAAGACACGGTAAAAAAGGAAAGCCTTTTTACTGGATCGTTGCTGCCGATGCACGATCAAAAAGAGATGGTAAATACCTTGAGAAATTAGGGACTTACAACCCGAACTTCAACCCTGCACAAATTGAGATTAATGTTGATGGTACTGTAAAATGGCTTCAGAATGGAGCACAACCTACAGATACTGCAAAGTCAATTTTATCTTACAAAGGTGTGATGTTGAAAAATCACCTCGCCGGTGGTGTTCGTAAAGGCGCTTTAACTGAAGAGCAAGCAGAAGCTAAGTTTCAAGCTTGGATCGATGAAAAAACAGCTAAAGTTGACGCTAAGAAAAGTGATTTAGAAAAAGCTAAAGAGGCAGAAGCTGTGAAACAGTTTGAAGCTGAGAAAGCGACAAATGAAGCGCGAATTGCTGCTGCTGCACCTGTTGTAGAAGAGGTAATTGAAGAGGCTGCTCCTGCTGAAGAGGCTACTACTGAAGTTGTTGCTGAAGAAGGTGCTCCTGTTGAAGAGGCTGCAACTGAAGTTGTTGCTGAAGAAGGTGCTCCTGTTGAAGAGGCTGCAACTGAAGCTGTTGCTGAAGAAGCTGCTCCTGTTGAAGAAGAGGCTGCAACTGAAGAGGCTGCTCCAGAAGCACCAGCTACTGAAGAAAAGTAAAAAAATAATTTTTTTTTATACCTTTAAAACCTGGCAATTTTGTCAGGTTTTTTTTATGACATAAATCATGACAAAAGAAGAGTGTTTTTATTTAGGGAAAATCGTTAAAAAATACAGTTTCAAAGGAGAACTCCTTGTGAAGCTAGATACGGATGAGCCCGATATTTATGAGAACTTAGACGCCATTTTTATTGAAGTGAATGGCACATTGATTCCCTTTTTTATTGAAAAATCGCAGTTACATAAATCCGATTTACTTCGACTTAAGTTTGAGGATGTCACCAATGAAGCCGATGCTGATGCCTTGATGAAATGTCACCTCTATTTGCCACTGAATTTGCTACCAAAGCTCGAGGGTACAAAATTTTATTTTCATGAAGTTATAGGCTTTCAACTGCACGATGAAAATTTTGGACCAGTTGGTGTTGTCAAAGGTATCAATGACTCAACAGCACAAGCCTTATTTGAAGTAGATCGTGACGGGACTGAAATTCTAATTCCGATGAACGATGATTTTATAAAAAGTCTGGATCGTTCAGCCCAAACAATTACTGTCAACACCCCTCCAGGGTTGATTGAATTATACTTAGACTAATGTCGAAACCGTTTCAATTCAAACACTTTAAAGTTGAACACGACCGTTGTGCCATGAAAATTGGAACCGATGCCGTCTTATTAGGGGCTTGGGCCAGTTTAGAAACGCAACCCAATTCCATTTTGGATATTGGTGCCGGTACAGGTGTTTTGGCTTTGATGATGGCTCAACGCAGTGGCGCTGAACTCATAGATGCTCTCGAAATTGATGATGCCGCCTACGAACAATGTGTTGCTAATTTTGAAAACTCCGATTGGGGAGATCGCTTATTTTGTTACCATGCAGCATTGGATGAATTTACAGAAGAAATCGAAGAATGCTATGATTTGATTATTTCAAATCCACCGTTCTACACAGAGGCTTTTAAATCCGATAATAAAGAACGTAATACCGCACGGTTTGAAGATGCAATGCCTTTTGAAGCACTTCTAAAATCAGTGTCCAAACTTCTGTCAAACTCTGGACACTTCAATGTGGTGATTCCTTACAGCGAACAACTCTCATTTATTGAGTACGCAAAACATAAAGGCCTATATCCCTACCGAATTTTGAATGTAAGAGGACAACAATCAAGCCCCCTTAAACGAAGTTTAATTGGGTTCTCATTTCAAAAACAGACGCTTAAAACCTCGGAACTGATCATAGAAATCGAGCGTCATCGCTACACAAATGACTACACAGCACTAACAAAAGATTTTTATTTAAAATTGTAGAGTTTTCAAGCGGATTAAGTATTTTTGTATAGTTATTATGTAATTCACATTTTTTTGATTAAAAAATGAATTAAAAACAAAAAATACCAATGAAAGCAGATTTATTTGAAGCGCCTGATTATTACAACTTAGATGATTTATTATCAGAAGAGCACAAACTCGTTAGAAGTGCAGCTCGTGAATGGGTCAAAAGAGAGGTCTCACCTATAATAGAGGATTATGCGCAACGCGCAGAGTTTCCAACACAAATCATTGGAGGCTTAGCAGAAATTGGTGCTTTTGGACCTTATATTCCCACAGCATATGGAGGAGCAGGTCTAGATCAAATATCTTATGGGTTAATCATGCAAGAAATTGAACGCGGGGATTCTGGTGTTCGAAGTACAGCTTCAGTTCAATCGTCCTTAGTCATGTATCCAATATGGAAATATGGAAATGAAGAACAGCGGCAAAAATATTTACCAAAACTCGCTAGTGGCGAATGGGTTGGTTGTTTTGGACTAACTGAACCCGATCATGGAAGTAATCCAGGAGGCATGACCACTAATTTTAAAGATATGGGCGACCATTATCTATTGAATGGTGCAAAAATGTGGATATCAAATTCACCAATTGCTCAACTCGCAGTAGTATGGGCTAAAAATGAAGAAGGTCGTATTCATGGATTAATTGTTGAGCGCGGGATGGAGGGCTTTTCAACCCCTGAAACCCACAACAAATGGTCGTTACGCGCAAGCTCGACAGGGGAACTTATTTTTGATAATGTCAAAATCCCAAAAGAAAATTTATTACCCAATAAATCTGGACTCGGTGCCCCTTTAGGGTGTTTAGATTCGGCACGTTACGGCATTGCTTGGGGTGCTATTGGTGCGGCGATGGATTGCTATGACACCGCATTAAGATATAGTAAAGAACGTATTCAATTTGGAAAACCAATTGGACAATTTCAACTCCAACAAAAGAAACTTTCAGAGATGATTACCGAGATTACCAAAGCGCAATTATTAACGTGGCGTTTGGGAGTGTTAAGAAATGAGGATCGGGCCACAACAGCACAAATTTCAATGGCAAAGCGAAATAATGTAGAGATGGCCATAAAAATTGCCCGTGAAGCTCGACAACTCTTAGGGGGGATGGGCATCAGTGGCGAATACAGTATCATGCGCCATTCTATGAATTTAGAGAGCGTAATTACTTATGAAGGCACCCATGATATTCACTTATTAATCACAGGACTCGACATTACTGGCTTAAACGCCTTTAAATAAATTATAAACGTATGCGTTTAAAAATAGCGACTCTAAATCTAATAGCTGGGTGTCTCTTAATTGGCTGTAACTTGAAAACAGACCAAACGACATTCTCTAATACAGACCTAGAGGACACCACAACAGAAGAATCAACAACTTCAAAAAATTTCAAGCTTATAGCTCTCGGTGATAGCTATACAATTGGTCAAAGCGTGTGTGAAACCTGTCGGTTTCCTGCACAATTAAAAGACAGTTTACAAACATATTACACAGCCCTTGATACCTTTAATCTTCAAATCATTGCACGTACTGGCTGGACAACATCCAACTTGAAAAATGCAATCGCTTCGGCAGAACCACAAACAGATTTTGATTTGGTAACCCTTTTGATTGGGGTTAATAATCAATACCAAAACAAACCTTTTTCACTTTACGAAACTGAATTTATTGAACTTATAACTACCGCTATTTCATTGGTTGGTAACGATGCGTCTAAGTTAATTGTTGTCTCAATTCCTGATTATGCCTATACTCCATTTGGACAAGGTCGTAACCCGGAAAATATTAGCGCACAACTCGAATTATATAACTCGTATGCACAAACCTATTGCAAAAACAATGACTTAAAATATGTCAATATTACAGATATTACGCAAGAGGGCTTAACAAATCCGCTGCTAGTAGCCTCAGACAACTTACACCCCTCAGAACTGGCATACACAAAATTCGTAGAACGTATTTTGCCACTGGCATTAGATATTTTAGAGTAAATACTTTTGATAGGAAGAGATTACTCTTCAGGTGCTAATTCAATTTCAAGACCTTCCATTTCTGGGGTGATTTGAATCTGGCATCCCAAACGGCTATTCGGCTTAACATTAAAGGCTTCGCTAAGCATGGCTTCTTCTTCATCCTGCATTTCGCGAAGTGGATGTGCTGTTAAAACATAACACTGACAAGAGGCACACATGGCCATTCCTCCACAAATTCCTATAGTGCCTTCTGGGGCTAACTCATATAATCGAACTACCTCCATAATATTTAGAGCCATATCTGTTGGAGCAGCTATTTCATGTAATGTTCCATCACGATCTGTGATTTTTATTTGTACGTCTTGATCCATTAATTTATTGATTTTACTACGGCTTTTGGCGCTTCTTTACGAGTACCGTCAAAGCCGTCGATTCCGCTTACAGTTGTATATTTTAATACGTAGCGTTTTCCGGGGTTTATAATTTGATAGGCAGCCTGACACATCAAAGTGGCTTCATGGAATCCACAAAGAATAAGTTTGAGTTTCCCAGGGTAGGTATTAACATCACCGATAGCAAAAACGCCAGGAATATTGGTTTGGTAGTCCAGAGCATTATTAACCTTAATTGCATTTTTTTCTATTTCTAAACCCCAATCGGCAATCGGGCCTAGTTTTGGCGATAATCCAAATAACGGCATAAAACAATCGGTTTCTATACGCACTGGTTGCTCTCCAGACTTGGTCACTTCAATAGCTTCAAGTTGATTTTTTCCAATTAGTGCAGTCACCTCAGCTGGAGTTATGATATTAATTTTTCCATTATCTTTTAATTGTTGAACTTTATCTACGGAATCTAAAGCCCCTCTAAATTCATTACGACGATGGATTAAAGTGACTTCACTAGCCACTTCACTTAGAAAAATACTCCAATCCAGAGCAGAATCACCACCGCCAGAAATGACTACTTTTTTATCGCGATATACTTCAGGGTCTTTAATGATATAGGCAACGCCTTTATCTTCATAAAACGCGATGTTGTCGAGTTGTGGTTTGCGGGGCTCAAAACTTCCAAGTCCACCTGCTATTGCCACCACAGGCGCTTTGTGTTTTGTTCCTTTATTAGTGGTCACAATAAACGCACCATCAGCTTGTTTTTCGATGGTTTCAGCACGCTCACCTAAAGTAAATCCAGGTTCAAATTGTTTGCATTGTTCCATTAATTTTTCCGTCAAATCGCCGGCAAGAATTTCTGGATAAGCTGGTATATCGTAAATTGGTTTTTTGGGATAAAGCTCAGAACATTGACCACCAACCTGCGGTAGTGCATCAATAAGATGACACTTCATCTTAAGAAGTCCTGCTTCAAAAACAGCAAACAACCCTGTTGGCCCTGCCCCAATAATTAAGATATCCGATTCAATCATTTTTAAACTTCAATATTTATGACGGATTGAATATGGGGAGCATACTTTTTAATGGTCATTTCTACTCCAGATTTAAGTGTCATTTGGTTGACGCTACAAGAGGAACACGCACCCACTAACTGCACTTTGACAATTTCGTTATTTTCGATGCCAATAAGGTTGATATTACCGCCATCATTTTCAAGAAATGGACGAATTTCATCCAAAGCTTTTACAACGTTAAGTCTCGTTTCTTCTGAATTCATAGCCTTTATTTTTTGACCGCAGAACAGCCTGCCATCGTTGTTATTTTTATTGCATCTGTAGGGGGCAATGCCGTATTGCGACGCACCACTTCTTGCGCTACATTTTTTGTAATTAAATTAAAAGCATCTTCAACTGCAGTGGCTTCTTGCATTGCCGCAGGGCGACCTAAATCTCCAGCTTCTCTTACGCTCTGAACCAATGGAATTTCTCCTAAAAATGGAATATTCAAATCTTCAGCTAAATGCTTCGCGCCCGCTTTTCCAAATATATAATATTTATTTTCTGGCAATTCTTCTGGAGTAAAATACGCCATGTTTTCAATAATCCCTAAAACAGGCACATTGATACTGTCTTGCTGAAACATGGCCACTCCTTTTTTGGCATCTGCAAGCGCTACTGTTTGTGGAGTACTGACCACAACTGCGCCAGTAATTGGTAAGGACTGCATGATGCTCAAATGGATATCTCCGGTACCCGGAGGTAAATCTAGGAGTAAGAAATCTAATTCTCCCCAAGCCGCATCAAAAATCATCTGATTCAATGCTTTTGCTGCCATTGGCCCTCTCCAAACAACCGCCTGATCTGGTTTAGTAAAAAAGCCTATGGATAAAACTTTAACGCCATAACTTTCGACAGGCTTCATTTTGGACTTGCCATCCACATTAACCGCCAAAGGTTTTTCGTTCTGAACATCAAACATGATAGGGATTGATGGCCCATAAATATCGGCATCTAAAATCCCTACTTTGAACCCCATTTTGGAAAGCGTTACTGCCAAATTAGAAGTCACCGTCGATTTCCCAACGCCTCCTTTTCCTGAAGCCACAGCTACTATGTTTTGAATCCCAGGAATAGGCTTTCCTTTAATTTCGTTTTTAGGCTGGGTTGACGCCTCTACTTTTACATTCACTGTAATTTTGGCTTTGGCATATACCAATTCATGAATGGTTTTTAGGATATCTACTTCTGTGCGTTTTTTGGCTTGTAAACTTGGATTGGAAATAGTGATATCCACAATAACCTCATCCGCAAAAACCATTATATTTTTCACAGCTTTGCTTTCGATCATGTTTTGACCCTCGCCTGGAACTGTTATCGTTTTGAGCGCTTGCTCAATGTCTTGTTTATTAAATTTCAAAGTCTCTAATTTAGATGGATTCTAAAGTACAAATATACTGTGAAATGTTTTAAAAGAGAAGTGGATTTTAGGAAATGATAAACGATACCATTAAAGTGCTTTTGCAGGATCCCAAAATACAGATTCAAACTGTTGAATTTGATTATCTACGATTTGCAAACCTTCACTTTCCAACAACTGTTGCATAAGGTTGGTACCCTCAAAATGGTGCTTACCTGTCAAAAGTCCTTTACGGTTCACCACACGGTGAGCTGGAACGTCTTTGCCATGAGATGCAGTCATAGCATAACCCACCATTCGAGCGGAGCGGGCTGCTCCTAAATAAGTCGCAATGGCGCCGTAACTGGTGACACGACCATAAGGGATTTGACGGGCAACGTCATAACATTTCTCGAAAAAAGTAGGTGATGTAGGCATTTGGATTATGAGGCGTTTATAATGTTTATTAATGTTGACAAAGAAATTAGAGCTGTAATAATTCCAATGGTATAATTCATGCGCTTTGGCGCTGTAAATTTTGAATTTTTTATCTTATCAAAGAATAAGATGTAAATATAAAGCGCTACAAAAGTCCCAGAAATGGCTCCAGCCACATAGGATCCAATAGCGAGTCTGTCTAGTGAAAGCCAATTATAAGACATTAGAGTTGTTACAATATAGGCTTGGTATGGAATTGGAAATACATTTAAGGCAGACATCAAAATGCCTTGAAAAAAACGGCTTTTTTTGCTTTTAAAAGTATCCACTTTTTGAGGGCTCGAGTTGCGTTTGGCTAAGAGAAAAAAATAAATTGAAATTAAAATAAAAAGCACTAAAGCAACACGTTTTAGGATATCGATTACATCGGGATGCTGATTTAGATATTTCGCAAATATGGTGGCTAAATAGGTTTGAACTCCGACAACGACACAGACTCCAATAGAATATACAAACCCC
>Ga0209199_1003533_pt1 | contig 15420 bp, 15 predicted proteins | sample COGITO_mtgs_1105_7_FD_184805 | JGI IMG/M metagenome (GOLD analysis project Ga0209199, IMG submission 184805) | Pelagic marine microbial communities from North Sea - COGITO_mtgs_110523 (SPAdes) (version 2) | ecosystem: Environmental > Aquatic > Marine > Epipelagic ...
GGTTGATGAACCCGGACGAGTCTTTGGAATGCTCCGGAAAAGCGCTGAGAAACGCGGTGCGGTCATCGTGGTTTCCAATCAACAGGCGCACCGGGCAAGGCATATCGGTCAGCGCATCGACAAGGGTCGCGTAGGCCGCAGGCTCGCCCCAATGGGTCAGGTCGCCGGTGATGATGATCCGCAAAGCGTCGCTGTGTTGCGCCCGCACATCGTCCAGCGCCTGGACAAAGCGCCGATGGGGGTCCAATCCGCCCATGCGTTCGCCGGGGACCGTTAGGTGAATGTCAGAGATATGGATAAGTTTCATCCACTCGACCTTTCTTGGATAAGTGCCCGGCCGCCCCACGTGGGGACGACCGGAATTGGTTTAGCCGTTTGGCAGAAGGTCGCCTATTTCTTCAACCAGTTCTTTCTGCAGCTCTTTCATATCGGTTGTGTCGCCGGTGACGATGCGTTCGATGCCGTCATAGATGACCTGCGTGATCGCCAAACCGTTGTCGCCGGGATAGGCCAGCCAGTCGCGTAGCAGCGGCAATTGGTCGACAGCGGTCTGCTTGTTGGGGTTCTGCTCGTAGAAGTCGGCCAGAATGATCTCGTTAGCCGCCTTGTTGGGGGGCATATATCCAGTAGTTTTGGCCACTTCGGCAGCGCCTTCACCTGAAGTAATGAACTTCAGCCATGTCCAAGCCGCTTCGCGCACGGCTGGGTCATCCGAGGTCGAAGTCAACATTGCCGCGTTGCCGCCAGCAGGCAGACCCATCGGTGCACTGTCTAGGCCGGGGAATGGGCCAGTCACGAGTTCGAAATCACCTTGGCTGCGCTCGACCGCGCCCAAGGCCGACGTCGACCAGAACATCATGCCGACATCACCCGCAGAGAAAGACGACAAAGCAGCCTTCCATTCGAGGTTCTGCATTTCACACTCGGTGAAGATTTCCTGCATTTGCTCCAAAGCGACCAGCGCTTCTGGGCTGTCCATGGTCACTTGGCCGTTCTCGACGATGGCCTTGTCCTGGCTCCACAAAAGAGCCTGCACGAACCAGTTGCCGGTGATGTTCCAGCCCCAGAAGATCGGATTGTCGATGCCGTTGGTCTTCATGGTCTTGCAGGCTGCAATGACCTCGTCCCAAGTTGTTGGCAGCTCTTCGATGCCGCCTTCACGCAGGATGTCCATGTTGTAATAGCCAACTGGCAGTGAGATCGAGAATGGCAGACCATAGACTTCGTCGTCAAAGGTTGACAGGGACAGCATGGCTTCGTGGTAGCCCTCTGTTTCAAAATTGGCCTCAGCAGCAATGAACGGGGCCAGCGACTGAGCAATACCTTTGTCGACCAGCGGCGCTTGGCGGTTCAGGCCCTGCATGGAAACGTCTGGCAGGTTGCCAGCAACGGCTTCGCGCAGTACGGTGTTGGTGGCGTCCTCATAGGATTCATATGTGGCGCGGAACTTCACTTCGATATTCGGGTGTGCCGCTTGGAAAGCGGGCATCATCGCTTCATAGGTGACATCAAACAGGTGGCTGTAGGGATAGGCGAACTCGATTGTGACTTGATCTTCAGCGAAAACAGCGGTGGCTGATAGTGCCAGAGCCATTGCAGTTACGGTATTTTTCATTATTTCTACTCCAGTTGTTGGGATCGTCCGGTTTGGCGATTGGCAGACCCCAATGATTTTCCCCGTGTGGGGAGGCGATATCCCCTTGCGGGGCTATGGGTAGGGCGGGCCAAGGCGCGCCCTACTTCATTCCAGACAGCGTGATCCCCTCAATAAAACGGCGTTGAGCCAACAAGAACGCGACGATCAATGGTGTGACAATAACGGTTGCCGTGGCCATCATCGGGCCAAAGAACGATCCGTCCCCATCGCCCTTGAACTCGCGCAGACCCAGTGGCGGCGTGAACAGGTCACGGTTTCCGGTCACAACGATGCGCGGCCAGAAATAGTCGTTCCAATGGGCTACGACGGAAAAGATCGCAAAAGCCAGAAGTGCGGGGATTGCAGTGGGCAGCATGACCCGCCATACGATAGCCAGCTCGGACATGCCGTCCATCCGCGCCGCGTCAATCAGATCGTCAGGCACAGTCATAAAGAACTGGCGCATCAGGAAGATCCCAAAGACAGAGATCGTCCACGGCACGACAAGGGCGGCGTATGTATTGGTCAGCCCAAGTTTTGCCAGCCCGATATACAGCGGCAGGGCAATGGCATGGACAGGGATCAAAAGGCAGAACAGGACCAGCCCGAATACTGCATCGCGCCCCCAAAATTTCAGCTTTGCCAGCGCATAGGCAGCAGGCAGGGCCACTACAATCTGGATCAGAAAGATCGACATAGTGACGATGACCCCGTTCAAGAGGTAGCGTATCAGCGGCGCCTCGGTGAAGGCTTTGGAATAGTTGAAAACCACGGGGCGCATCGAACAATCAGCTTCCGTTTCCGCCAAGAGTGCGGCCTGAACGCCACCGTCATCTTGGCCGGGGAACCGGGCACTTCCCGCTTCGATATCCGAACGGCCTGGTTGGCGTAGCGCGACACAGCGCGGGTCAATCATCATCTCTTGGCGGCCAAAGAACCCACCTTCGCCACGGGCGATTTCGCCGGGACTTTTCAACGAATAGCTGACCATCATATAGAACGGCGCCAGCACGATAATCGTGCCGAGGATCAGCACCATATGTTTCCACCAATCGCGTGTCATCAGTAGTGCACTTTGCGCTCGACCAGCCAACGCTGGATCACAGTCAGAAACATGACAAACAGCAGAAACAACATGGTGATGGCCGAGCCGATCCCGATAAGATTTTGCTGGATGCCCTTCTCGAAGATCGCGAACATCATCACGTATGCGGATTTGTTCGGCCCACCGCCCTGCGGCCAGAAGGCCTCGATGGTGTCAAAGACTTGAAAGGCGCGGATGCAAGAAATGGTGACGACAAAGACCGTGGTTGGCCCAAGGGCGGGCCATGTGACCAGTCGAAACCGCTCCCAGCCGGAGCGGGCCCCATCCATTTCGGCCGCGTGGTACAGTTCCCGGTGCACCGACGTTAGACCGGCCAGAAACAGCACCATGTTGAAACCAAACCCCTGCCAGATGCCGATGAAACAAATCACCCAGATCGCGTAGTCGCGATCCCCGAGCCACAACGGGAACCCCTCGGCGCAACCATTGGTAAAGAAGGGCAACGCTTCAAACCAGGTCCCGCAAGCCACCTCCAGCGCACGGTTCACCATGCCAATGGTCGGGTGCAGCATGAATTCCCATGCAATTGCCATGGCCAGTAAAGTCGCCATTACCGGCAGGAAATAGATCGTCTTGTAGATGTCCCCGATCCGGCCCAGCGAATGGACAAGCAAGGCTGCCCCAAGGCCAAGACCCACTGAAATGGGCACCACGGTGATCACATAGGTAAAGGTCGCAACAAACATTTTTTCGTAAGTCGAACGGGTGAATAAGCGCTCGTAATTCTGTACCCCGACCCAATCGAAGCCGGGATTGCCCAATGAATAATTGGTGAAAGACAGAACACCCGCTACGATGATCGGCACCAGCAGGATCAAAGCCATGAGCGTCAAGGCAGGCGCTACCAAACCCCAGCCTGCGCGGGCTTGCCCGCTGTTGGGTTTGGCGATGTTTGCGACGCTGGGATCCACGGCAGCCATGTCAGGCCACCTCAGGTGTGCGGGTGGCGACAAGTTCGGCGCGGCGCAATCGCGTCCCCTCGGCATCGAATATCATGGCCACGCTCAGATCAAAGGTCAGGCCGACCTGCGCGCCCAGACCCAGGTTCTGCCGCTGCGCTGGCATGGCCCGCAGCGTTACCCGCGATCCATCGCTGTCGAGGGCAACTTGGGCGAAGACCTCAGACCCTAGGTTTTCGAAGTGCATAACCCTTCCGGTCAGACGCGGCGCGGATTGGGTCAATCGCAAGGCTTCGGGACGCAGGGCCAACCGCATCATCTTCGGGCTGTCGATGGAGAAACGAGTGCTCAAGAGCTTATCAAACATGGTTAACTCGGCGGCGTTACGCTCCAGTGGTAAAATATTGATCTTGGGCGAGCCGATGAATTCGGCCACGCGAATGTCGTCAGGGTCTTCATAGATTACATCAGGGGCTGCACATTGCAGAATTTCACCACCCATCATCACCGCAATTCGGTCGGACATGGTCATTGCTTCGACCTGGTCATGGGTGACGTAGATAAACGTCGCTTTCAGGCGGCGGTGCAGTTCAGCGATCTCAGCACGGGTTTGAACGCGTAGCTTGGCATCCAGATTGGACAACGGCTCATCCAGCAAGAATGCCGCAGGATCGCGCACCAAGGCGCGGCCCAAGGCCACTCGCTGCCGCTGTCCGCCCGACAATTGACCGGGCTTGCGATCTAGAAGGGCTGCGATTTCCAGCATCTCAGCTGCATGCCGAACCGCTTGGGCAATATCGTCTTTTTGCGTCCGCGCACCGGGCAAGATACCGCCCAGCACCGGCAAGCGCTGTAAAGATGTCATTTGTCGCATCTGCAAAGGCACGGCTATATTCTCGGCCACGGTTAAATGCGGGTAAAGCGCGTAGGATTGAAACACCATCGACAGATTGCGATCCGCCGCACGGAGCTGTGTCATATCTTTTCCGCCGATCGAGATGTTGCCGCTCGTCGGCGTCTCCAGCCCAGCGATGATCCGCAAAAGGGTCGATTTTCCGCAACCAGATGGCCCCACCAGTGAAATAAACTCACCGTCCTTCACATCTAGGGTCACCCCTTTCAATACGGACGTTGCTCCGAAGTCCTTGGTGACAGATGCAATCTGCAGATCTGACATTTGATTCTCCCTTTGTACATCCGAGTAATAGGCGGTGAGCACAACAGTTTTGTGTCGTCATATTAGTGTAACCGATGGGTGCTATGTGGGGGATAAAAGGAAAGATCATGCGCCCGAACCACCATCAATTCGAAGCGTTTGCCTATGTTGTCCGTGAGGGGAGTTTTTCTGCCGCCGCCAAACGGCTCGGTGTCACCCAATCCACGATCACGCAACATATTGCGAACCTTGAAAAAGGCGTGGGAACACTTCTCCTGCTGCGCGGTCGGGACGGGGTGGAACTTACCCCGACCGGACAGGATTTTTACGATTTAGCGAACCGCATGGTGGCTCTGAGCGCTGAAGTCACAGAGCGGCTCGAGGGATTCAACGCGATGAAAGAGGGCCGCCTCAAGATCATCGGAAATGCGCCGCAACCAGCGCTAAAGATCATTGCGCGGTTTCAAAGCCGGTTTCCGGATATTCGTGTTGATTTCGGGCTTTACGATTGGACGACTGCCAAATCGATGATTAGCAACCGCCTTGCGGATGTGGGCTTGATCACGGACGCACCCGATCATGAGCATTGGGAAAGGATTCATATCGAAAGCGCGCAGTATGTGATCTATTGCCGCTGCGATCACCCCTTCGCAAAGCGCAGCAAGATTTCACTGTCTGAGCTCGAACAAGAGACAGTCATTATTCCGGAGAAAGGGTCGCTCACGCGCCGCTTGCTGGACCAAGCCTGCGATCGCTACACCATATCGCTGAATCACATTGCCACAATGACTACGTTCCCCTTGATGTGCGAAGCGGTGTTGCAGGGAATTGGTGTCGCGTTGTTCTTGCAAAACAGCAGCCTCATCAAAGATGATCTCTGCGAAATTGAAATCGAGGAAATGCCTGAAGCCCGAAACACGTCCCTTATCGCCACGAAAGATCGTATGCGGTTGAAGCTCCTTTCAGAATTTATAAATGCCGCCATTGAATGAGAAACCCCTGAGTGTTCGGTTTCACGTGGTGAGACTATAAGCAGCCGCTCGTGTGTCCTGCAGCATTGGTCAGGTTGGCTGATTGTATTGAAAAACTCGTTTTTTTGACCCATTGATGCTGGTTACTACGTTGATTTCATTTGGCTGTTCGTAGCCAGCCTGCCCTTCACTCTGCGGCTGGTCCCATCGGTTTGAGTTTAGCGAGTTTTCAGAAGTTTTGGGCGGTTACTGCGAGGGTAAATTCATTTTGGACGCCGTATGGCCCGCGTAATCGGAGCCTAGCCAAGCCAAGGATGCGTTTGAGGTGGGCGAAGAGCATCTCGACTTTATTTCGTTGGTTCGAGGCGGTCTGATTGTCCATTCGTGACACTGGTGTCGGGATCGAGCAACATCATATTCCGCGCTTGACCGAACGTTTTTATCGGGTCGACAGTTACCGATCACGGTCAGTCGGGGGGACCGGATTGGGTCTCGCAATCGTCAAACATATTGTAAATCGCCATCGCGGGCGTTTGGAAATTGCAAGTACGCAGGGGCAGGGGACTGAATTTTCAGTTTTTCTGCCTTCGTTGCTGCCGTCATAAAGCCAGACAGTTATTACAGTTAGCACAAAGAATGCCATGGTTGTGACATGGATGCATTTTAGCTGCTAGGCAAGTCGACGCGTCATATCTGGTAAAGGCATATCGTTAAAAAATTGGTTTTGTCGCCTGTTGCACTTGTTGATTTGTTTTGTGTGATCGTAGGGTCGTAATTCCAGGGCGCATTTGCAAATCAAACTGATTTTTTAATTTTCCGGTTACAACAAAACTGTCATAAAAGTTACACATATAAGTTACATAAAGCCTTCATGAGATGAGGAGTGGTTATTTACTCTCATGAAGGAGATTTGAAATGCGTTTCCCTATAGTGGCAGGATTTTTGACTGTGGCGATGGCAGGTACATCTGCACAGGCGCGTGACTACGTCAGTATTGCGGGTTCTTCAACAGTACTGCCGTTCGCAACAATTATTGCCGAACAACTTGGCAACAATCCGTCCTTTAAGACGCCGATCGTTGAGTCTGGCGGGTCGTCTGTTGGCAAAAAAGGTGTCTGCGACGGAACCGGAACAGAGTTTATTGATATCGGAAATGCGTCGTCGAGAATGAAGACCGGAGAGCTTGAGTTCTGTGACAAAAATGGAGTTACCGTGACAGAGATCAAGGTCGGCTACGACGGTATCGTGGTTGCAGGATCAAAGTCAGGTCAACTTCTGGAAATTTCGAAGTCGGATCTTGGCAAGGCTTTAACTGCCATGGTTCCAGTTGACGGTGTTTTAGTTGAAAACCCCTATAAAAAGTGGTCGGACGTCAATCCAAACCTGCCTGAAATTGCCATCCGGGTTTACGGCCCACCAACGACATCCGGAACTCGCGCGTCCTTTGCAGAGATGGTCAACCAAAAAGGCTATTGCAAAAAAGATGCGGAGGCCAAGGCCGCGCTGAAGGCCGCAGGTCAGAAAGATAAGAGTTGCCGGGCAATGCGTACCGACGGAGCCTATGTAGAAGCGGGTGAACAGGACAATCTGATCGTCCAGAAACTGCAAGAGGATCCAAACGCTTATGGTATTTTTGGTTTTTCCTATCTAGATCAAAACTCAGACACATTGCAGGGTGCCGTCATCAGCGGCACAGCTCCAACGTTTGAAAACATCGCTTCCGATAATTATTCGGTATCTCGTGCGCTCTACTTTTATGTGAAGCATTCGCATGTGGGGGTCGTACCTGGAATTAAAGAATATATGGCCGAATGGGTAAAGCACTGGGATGAAGATGGGGCCCTCGCCGAAAACGGGATGATACCAATGCCAGGAGCCGAGCGCGCAACCTATCATCAAGCAATGAAAAATATGCCGGCCTTAACCGCCGACATGTTGAAATAAGTATGTACACGCTAATGAGGGAAACCGATTATTCGGTTTCCCTTCCAAATATGATCGATGAGAGGTTAAGGTGACAACAATTCAGATCGCTGCTTCCATCCTTTTCATTGGATTAATTTATTTTATTATCTGTCAAAGTTCGGCGCGTCATTTGCAGGTTTCAATTTCCGGGAGATTGCACTCAAGAACCCAATACTATGGATTCTTTGCGGCACTGATGGCGTGGTTGCCTGCTTACGCATTACTGATTGTTATGGCGGTAGGCGATGATATTGTTTTCCAGTCATTGAGCTTGAACTTTATTCCTGACGAGGTGCAGACGGACCCGGATTTTAATGAAATTATCGCCCAGGCGCAGATCAAAAATCTGGTGAGCGGTACAAATTTTGGCAAGCAACCTGACTGGGCGCATGCTGCAGCAGATGCGTGGCAGCGTTGGATCGTTACATCTGCCAGATTGACGACAGTGGTGTGTTTGTCCCTTGCGCTGCTTGGCGGATTTTTGGGCTATTACAAAGTCAATCCTAACTTTAGATCCCGCAACGCGGTGGAAGGAATAGTCATAAGCTTGCTGGCAGCAAGCTCAGTGATTGCAATTCTTACGACTATTGGCATTGTTTTTTCCGTGGTCTTCGAGTCATTTCGGTTCTTTACGCTTGTGCCGATCAGCGAATTTTTGTTTGGGTTGACATGGAACCCTCAGTTCGAAGGCGCAGAACGGGCAGGGTCGGGACAAATGGGTCTTTCGACGTATGGATCCGTCCCGCTGTTTGCCGGCACCATGTTGGTTTCAATTGTGGCTTTGACAGTTGCAGTGCCAGTGGGTTTATTCAGTGCAATTTACTTGTCTGAATACGCCTCCGATCGTGCGCGCGGCGTGGTAAAACCGTTGATGGAGCTTCTGGCGGGTGTGCCGACAGTTGTGTACGGTTTTTTTGCTGCACTGACGGTGGCGCCCTTTGTTAGGTCGATGGGGCTTTCTCTGGGTTTGGACGTTGCTTCAGAATCAGCACTGGCGGCGGGGCTGGTGATGGGTATCATGATAATCCCATTTATTTCCTCTCTCTCCGACGATGTTATCAGAGCCGTGCCTCAGGCTTTGCGTGAGGCGTCCTATGCCCTTGGCAGCACCCAAAATGAAACCATACGTCAAGTCGTTTTACCGGCTGCGCTGCCAGGGGTCGTCGCCTCGGTGTTGTTGGCGGTGTCGCGCGCGGTGGGTGAAACCATGATTGTGGTCATGGCGGCCGGTCTGGCGGCCAATTTGTCCTTGAACCCCCTCGATGCTGTCACGACGGTGACAGCGCAGATTGTGACAATTTTGGTGGGTGATCAAGAATTTGAGTCAGCCAAAACGCTCTCCGCTTTCGCCCTCGCACTGACATTAATCATCATCACTCTTGGGCTGAATTTTATCGCTCTGCACGTGGTGAAAAAATACCGAGAACAATATGAATGATACTGCCAAAGGATTAGTTTCGCCGAAAATAGCTACCGAGAGGGTTGCGGCTTCAATGGCTAAGCGCAAAAAACGCGAACGCAATTTCCAGCGCCTGGGACGAAGCGCAATAGCGGTTGCTTTGGCCTTCTTGATTGTATTGTTCGTTTCAATTTTTGCCAAAGGGATCCCGGGGTTCTTTCAGTATTACGTTGAGATTGGAGTTGAGATTGATCGGGAAAAACTTGATCCAACCGGAGATTTAACGCTGCAATCTTTATATGCTGGCGACGCGCGTGGGGTTATCAGATCGTCGTTATACGCCGAGCTCGATGTCGAGGGGCGATCAGATAAACGCGCTGCAGGCAAGCTGATTTCGCAAGGCGCAGAACAACGGCTGCGCAAACTCGTCTACGATGACCCGTCTCTGATGGGCACCAAGCAGACACTGCGGTTTGCTCTAGATGATGATGTAGACAGTTTTTTGCGCGGGTTTATCAAACGGGAAACACCTGAAAAAGACCGTCGCATCAATGATAAAATGATTGATTACATCGACAGACTCCAAGCCGAGGGCAAGATTGTCTACGCTTTTTCGGATTATCTTATTTTCGGCAGTGCCTCGCGCAATCCAGAAATGGCGGGCATTTACGGCGCATTCATCGGATCAATCCTGACGCTTACGGTCTGCCTTTTAATTGCGTTTCCCATTGGTGTCGCCACCGCTATTTACTTAGAAGAGATAGCTCCGAAGAACCGTATTACCGAAATTATTGAGATCAATATCAACAATCTTGCGGCGGTCCCCTCTGTCGTGTTTGGCATTCTTGGTTTGGCGGTATTTATTGGTATTTTCGGCATGCCGCGATCAATTCCGCTGATAGGGGGGGTGGTTCTGGCCCTTATGACGCTGCCGACAATCATCATTTCATCGCGCGCGGCAATCCGAGCCGTGCCGCCCAGCGTGCGCGAGGCCGCTCTTGGTGTTGGCGCCTCGCAAATGCAAACGATATTTCACCACGTTATTCCACTGGCAATGCCGGGGATGTTGACGGGGACGATTATCGGTATGGCGCAGGCGCTTGGCGAGACGGCGCCATTGCTTATGATTGGAATGGTTGCATTTATTGTTGATGTTCCCGGTAGTGTGACAGATCCTGGAACTGTTCTGCCGGTACAAATCTTTATGTGGGCAGACTTCGCAGAGAGGATGTTTGTTCAAAAAACAAGTGCTGCAATCATTATTTTATTGGCTTTTTTGATCACGATGAATGCGGCGGCTATCATGATTCGGAAAAAATTAGAACGGCGTTGGTAGGTTATTGAATGATCATGGAACACAGAAAAATGATTGATGATAGAAAGATTAAAACCGCAGAAATGGCGAATATTGACCTCACGGAACTTCCCAACGTGACAGTCGGCGATATTTCCGTTGAAAATCCACGGATGACGGCTCGGCAAGTACAGGTAAATTATGGTGATAAAAGTGCAATCCAAGATGTGTCGCTAGATATTGGCAGCTGTGAAGTCATCTCTTTCATCGGGCCATCCGGCTGTGGAAAATCAACATTTTTGCGCTGTCTTAATCGCATGAACGATACCATTAAATCCTGTCGAGTGTCCGGCGATATCCGCCTGAACGGTGACGATATCTACGCGCCAGACGTAGATGTGGTGCCTTTACGCGCCCGTGTCGGGATGGTTTTTCAAAAACCAAATCCCTTTCCAAAATCCATTTTTGATAACGTCGCCTATGGGCCAAAAATTCATGGGCTGGCTGACAACCGGGAGCATCTCAGACAAATTGTGCAAGAATCGCTTGAACGCGCTGGCCTTTGGTCAGAGGTACATAATCGGCTTGACGATCCCGGTACTGGTTTATCTGGCGGTCAACAACAACGCCTGTGTATCGCCCGTGCGATCGCAGTAAGCCCCGAGATAATATTGATGGACGAGCCGTGTTCAGCGCTTGATCCCATTGCTACAGCTCGGATAGAACAGTTAATACATGAACTTAGTAGTGAATATTCGATCGTTATTGTGACGCATTCGTTACAGCAAGCCGCACGTGTCTCAAAACGAACGGCCTATTTTCATCTTGGACGACTGATCGAAGTGGGGCTAACTGATAAGTTATTCATCAAGCCACAGCATGAAATGACCAACAACTATATTACTGGCCGCTTTGGATAAGGAGAGTTTGATGTCCGACCGCCATATTGTGTCTGTGTTTCAACAAGAATTAGACACAATCAAAACAAAAATAATTAAAATGGGCGGGTTGGTTGAGGAAGCCATCGTTAGTTCGTCTACCTCCCTTTATGATCGCGATGCTGAACTTGCCGAACAGGTCTACGCGGGGGATGCGGTGATTGATACGCTCGAACAAGAAATCAATGATGAAGCGGCAAGGGTAATTGCATTGCGGTCTCCAAACGCTGATGATCTGCGGCTTTTGCTGACAGTTATCAAAGTATCTGGCAATCTCGAACGCATTGGCGATTATTCAAAAAATATCGCCAAGCGCACGCGGGTACTTTTAGAAATGCGGACCATCGAAGGGTCGCCAAAGGCCCTGCGCCGGATGGCCCGTGAGGTGGAAATTATGCTGGGAGATGCGCTGAACGCCTATATCCGGCAGGACGAGGAACTGGCCCGCGCAGTGATTGCGCGCGACGAGGACGTCGATCAACTCTACAACGCGCTGTTTCGTGAGTTTCTGACTTTCATGATGGAAGATCCGAGAAACATCACCGCCTGTATGCATTTGCATTTTATGGCAAAAAACATCGAACGGATGGGGGATCATGTAACCTCAATTGCGGAACAAGTTGTGTTCTATACCACCGGTATCAAACCTCAAGAGGAACGCAATAAGGCGGACATAACGTCCAGTGATACGACCCTCAGTAACTTGGGTCCAATGGTAATTAAAGGAAAAGGTTAGTGCCATGAGTGTGGATCAACCGAAGATTTTAGTGGTAGAAGATGAACCTTCACAGCGTGAAGTTTTGGCATACAATCTCAAGGCCGAAGGCTTTTTGGTGATCAGCGCTGATAATGGCGAAGACGCTCTTTTTTTGGTAGAAGAAGAGGAACCGGATCTGATCCTGCTGGATTGGATGATGCCCAACCTGTCGGGCATCGAGGTTTGTCGCCGCCTAAAATCTCGCGATAAAACCCGCGCGATACCCATCATTATGGTGTCGGCGCGCTCGGAAGAGGTGGATAAAGTACGTGGCCTTGAGATTGGCGCAGATGATTATTTGGTCAAGCCGTATTCCGTGATTGAACTGATCGCGCGGCTGCGCACCCAAATGCGGCGCACTCGGGCGGCCAGTATTGGTGAAACCCTTCATTTTCAGGATATTATACTTGATTCTGAAACCCACAAAGTATTTCGCGACGAAGCGCAATTGAAACTTGGTCCGACCGAGTTTCGCCTGTTAAGGACAATGATGGAAAAACCAGGCCGGGTCTGGAGCAGGGATCAGTTGCTTGACCGGGTATGGGGGCGCGATATCTATGTTGATACGCGAACCGTTGATGTGCATATCGGCCGTCTGCGCAAGGCTTTGTTGAAACATGGTGGCACTGACCCGCTGCGCACTGTGCGTGGCGCGGGCTACGCGCTGGGATAAGTCATCGGCGGTGCATGGCTTTTTCTGTCGCGTGTCGCTTTTTATGGTACGCCTAGATTTTTGCTCCCATGGTTTGATGGTGCGATCTGTTCTTTGGAATGGAAGGAAGCATTATGGGACGGGTATATCACGGCTGCGCGACGACTACGCATGCTATCAGAGCTGCAATTCATCGATCGCCGGCTGCAACTGCGGCGCTGAGCGGGGAACTCAGTATCTTAACAAAAATGGAAAACCGTAACCATGCAAACAGGACATGCCAGAGAATGATCTACTATGTCCTGGACAACCACGGCCTCAAATTAGATCAAGACGGACAACCAAGGACAACCTATTCACTTCGTCACTAAGCATTGCAGACACGACTTAATAAAAGTGGTGGGAAAGTGAATATCTACGACTTGGCAAGGAATGCAGGAACATCAGTCAATCAACTGGAAAGATTTTATTTGAAACGAATGAAGGTGAGCCAGAAACAAAGAGAGAGACTCAATAGATTTGACTCAACAGAATAGTCCCAAATGAATTGATTTTGAGTGGCCAGTTAGCCATCGGTATCTCTGATACATGCATTTTTTGATTCATTTCCATTGGAAACAGACTTATTTTTCCGCAGTTTTCAAATAGAATCCACTGTGCACAACTGGGAGTAATCAGATAAAGCCAAGCAATACAGTTTGAAACTAAATTTGGTGCCTGGACATTACTGACAATGACTTTGAAGATCTCGTCTAAGCCAAAGTTGATTTGCCAGTGTTTAGGTTGCCGGAAGATATTGTCAGCTAAAATCTAAGTTAGACGTTTAAGAGACTGATGATTGATACCGGTTTGCTTATATGCCCCCACATTCATTCACGAAGTAAATAATGAATATATGATGCACATTGAAAGTTGATTTAGTGGGTATTTTTAGATTGTTGTGATGCAATCATATCCCCTACCATTTCCTTAATTTCTTTATCTGTATTCTTACAAATTAATTCCACATTTTCTTTGATTTCGGGCCCTTTATGTCCCCCTTGATACATCAAATATGTGACAGCATTTAGTAAGTCGGCTGCGTTCTTTTTAAGAATGCCTCCCCGACTGACTAAGTTAGTTAGCCAAGGAGCTTGATCATTTAACTGTAAAGCGCGTCTTAAGTTTTGTTTTCTATAGCATTCAAGCAAGAATCTACTAAAGCTCGGTTCGGTTTACTGGTGCCTAAGGGCGTCGCCCACCCTGCTTTCTCCAAAATTCCACGTTTTTTGTAAGAAGTGGCGTCATTCAATTTTTTCATTATGTCAATTGATGAAGGGTCAGATACTGATAGAGCAAGGCAATATGGTGTAAGAGCTTCTGCAACAGCTGATCTTGATGATTTTTCAGCCATTTCTGCAGCTGTACCACCTGTTACCCAGCCACCCCAGTTAAAGCCGATAATTGCTAGGGCAATAGCACCAACACCTGCACCACAAAGTGCAGGCTCCGTCCATTTTGGAAGTTCCAAAGTTTATCCAATCTATATTGATAAAAACACACAAGATCATGTGCCTTAACTACATTCTAACATGGTTCTCATAATTCAAGGTATAATTAATTGTAAAACGCACAGCAATAATGGGCCGTAGAAACGGCTGCGACATAGCGCAGTTGTAGCGGAGTAAAATCCCGCCAGTTTGTGCCCTTCGTTTATTCCGAGGGCGGGAGATGTATTCTGTGGATATTTATAGTCGGGTACGCCGTGCGTGTTTGAAGGACGGCATGTTCCAGTTGTCAGTCCCATCTTCCACGCCTCAGTGGCACAGATTGAGCAAATGAGGGCAAGGAAAGTTTTCTTTGATGATTTGGAATAGATTAACTAAGGGTATTCAAACCATGGTGTTGAGTGCTCCTTATAAATGTTTTAAGTGCGCTATCTACTCGGAATAGGAGCTAAAAGTTAATCGATATCAGCTCGAATTTTAGCAGCGGTTTTATCAACATAAGTCAATTCGACAGTTTGAAAGTCGCCGTAGACAGTTTGTAGAAAAGCTTCAGGCTGACTTGGGCAAGGGATGTCTGCGCCTAAAAAATTGATCGTTGAAGTCGGTAGGATAATATCTATAGGCACGCCGTGCCATCCACTTTCCATAACCGGCATAGAGCCTTTAAGAAGCTGTCTTTCTAGAACAGGTTCGCCTTTATTTGTGGCATGTCTGTAGCCCACAAGATCGAGATGAATTTCGCCACGCATCCGGTTGCGCTCCCAACGGAATGGCCAAGACTTTGGCTTGTCGTAGGAAACCACTATAAAGCCAAATTTTTCAAAGATATCTACATAATATCCGTCTTTATCTCCGCGCGCAGACAGGGTGGCGCAGAGCTTATCCCAAGTCGTATCATCATCGAGCAAAACCGAAATATCGACATCATCTTCCCATGCTAACATGGCGCCGTTTTCCCGGACAGCTCCTAGAAGTGTACCACCATCAATCCAATGAGTGGCATTGATGTCTCTTAGACAATCAGTCACAAATCGTCCTAAGTCTTTAAAATGCTCACGGCAACAAGGTGGAGTATTTAAACCAAGACGGTTTACGTAGAAGTTTAATGGGCAGGGCAAAGAGTTCTTTTTGCAACCAAGCCAGTTAACACTGCCGTTTGGT
>Ga0209199_1003546_pt1 | contig 15377 bp, 18 predicted proteins | sample COGITO_mtgs_1105_7_FD_184805 | JGI IMG/M metagenome (GOLD analysis project Ga0209199, IMG submission 184805) | Pelagic marine microbial communities from North Sea - COGITO_mtgs_110523 (SPAdes) (version 2) | ecosystem: Environmental > Aquatic > Marine > Epipelagic ...
GTTAATTCAGAAGGGTTTTCTTTTAAACCAAAGGCATATCATCTTCTGTAAGTTCTACAATACACTTTACCAAGAATGAAACAAGCTACTAATGAAGTAAGAGAAGATTTGCATTTGTTTGTATGATTAGTGTTACTAATTAATTTTAGGGTAGTTTTCTATTTCTTCAATCTTCTTTGCTTTCTTTTTTATTCTCTTTGGAAAAAACTTGTGTGCCAAACAGAATTAAAAAAACACCTAAAACGGAGTTGATATAATCAGGATAATTAGTTTCACCCCAAAAATTAGTGAAGAATCCAATCAGGAGGTTTGCTATAATTAGAACACCAGTAACGGTCATTAAAATTTTATAATTCATAATTTAAACGTAATAAATTGATTTAATGTTTTATCAAAGTTAGCGTTTTCTGTTTATTGACGTTTTCTTTTAAACCACAGACATATCATCTTCAGTAAGTTATGGGATTTGCTTATATTAGTAACTTATTAATCATAATTCAATTAAAATGAAAAAAATATTATTTGCTTTAATTACTTTTAGTTTAATTTCTTGTCAAGCACCTAAAGAAAAACAATCAGAACAATCCAGTGAGCCAACCGTTATTGGATATGAATTTAATGATGCAGGAGAAAAGCTAAATATAATAGCTGGGAATGCGGCAGTAACTGATATTTATTTAGAATATATTCAAGCTCACAATGACAAAGATTTAAATAAAATTTCAGAAATAGATATGGATAGCATAGTTGTTAGAGCCGCAAACGGTGTTTTAATAAATGGGAGTGATTCTCATGCAGAGCAATTAGAAATTTGGTTTAATGCAAATAACCCCTCTTGGAAGGTGAAATTTATGGTTGCTAATAATGTTCAAGCTAATGATGGAGGAAATCAAGCTTGGCTAACAACTGGTGTAGATGTCGTTCAGTCAATAGACGGGAACAGTGTTACAAGCCACCATATAGTTGACGTTAACTTTGTTGATGGAAAAGTTAAAGAGTTAATAGTATATGATAGGGCAAGTGAGCAGGAATAAATTATTATAAACCATACCTATTAAAAGCCTGTTAATTATGACAGGCTTTTTCTTTTATAGAATAGGCATATCACATTCCTCTAAATCACTTACTTCTAATCCACGGAGATAGGTTAAACTAACATTTATAGATGAATGTCCCATCGCTTTCTGTAGCTTGGTTATACTCCCTGTTCTTTTAAAGATTTCAATAGCTCCAGAGTGACGGAAGGAGTAGAGCGTTTGCATCTCTTCAATGCTATTACTAGCGCCTTTAAACCTCTCCCAGAGCTTGGAGAAGTAAGATGGGTTTGGAGGCCTCTTAGAGCCCGTAAAAACGTTTAGATTAGATTCTCTTGAACAGAGTATAGTTCTTATGTATTTGGGTACAGGAACTATTCTATTTCTGCCTGATTTATTTCTGCTTCCTGATAGTTTTATATAGCTCAGGTCACTCGTGAAATCTCCCCAAGTTAGCTCTCTAATTTCTCGATGAGGTCTAAGTAAGCACCCATAAGTTAGAAGGCAGCAGAGGTAAAGATTACTATTATAATCCCTTATCTCATCTAGTAAAAGTTTGACATCACTAATAGGTTTGTGAAGACTTGCTTTAGCCTTCTTACTTTTAATATTCTTTGAAGGATGATGGCACATTCCAAGAAGATTGGCCTCATTTATTAAAACATTGAGGTGTCTTCTGATAGTATTGTGGGATACACCGGAGCTGTACTTTAAAAGTATGTCTGATATATGTGATGAGGTTAGATTGTCTCCCCCCATCTCGTCAATAGCCAATCTGTAGACATAGTTAAGCATATCATTGTATTTCTTGGAGTAATTCCCACTCAGCTTATTATTTAAAGCCCTAGTCAAGAATTCCCTATCAGATTGTATACCTGTAATGACAGCATCTGATTGGTATTTCTTTAATACACCACCTTCAGTTAGATATTTAAAAACCTCAGCGGCTAGCAGATTACCAATACTAAATCTTTGGTCTACAGGATAGCTATTTGGACTTGTAGCACTTCCAATTCTTTTACCATTGTATAATCTGTAGCGTTTTTGATTAATGTAGAATGAGACAAATACCTTGTCATGGTCAAGGTGAACCTTTGGATAATTTAATTTCATTAGACAGTTTTTAGACAGTTAAAAATTTAGTTCTGTCTAAACACTTGGTAATCAATAGCTCAGTTGGTTAGAGTAGCTGACTCATAATCAGTTGGTCCCTGGTTCGAGCCCAGGTGGGACCACCAACAAAGACAGACCTTCACGCAAGTGAGGGTCTTTTTTTATTTATCAATTGCACTTAAATTGCATTTCAGCACTATATTTTGAATGAAGATTTCCCCCACTATTTTCAAGAAATAACATCAAAAACGTCAATAAATAAAAAACGTTATTTTTTTATTATGAAAGAATTTTTCTCAAGACCTGTAATTTTATTTGCTGTTCTTTTCATTTTCATTTTTTATTGCTTCATAGTTTTTAAATGATTGAAGTAAAAAAAAACGCCTCTAAAATTAATTAGTGAAGGTAATCACACAAACAAACGCAAGTCTAAACTTACTTCATTAGTAGCTTGTTTCATTCTTGGTAAAGTGTATTGTAGAACTTACTGAAGATGATATGCCTGTGGTTTAAAAGAAAAACCCTCCACTGGGGAGGGCCTATCCATCTATGCTATTTATTAATTGTCCGGAATTTTAAAAGCTAAGTTTTTAGAAATCTCTTCTGTCTTTATTACACTAAACTTACTAAGATCCCAAGGATTATTATTATTTCCCCAATCCTGTGAGTTCCTTCTGATACTCATTCTATCAGTAAAGTTTTTCATGTAATCTAATCTGTTGCTATCAATAAGTATAGTTAAATAATCGGAATCTTTACCTCCAAAAACATTTCTAAAAACTGCTATATGATATTTCACGCCTATTTTTTTACTAAGAGAATTTGCTTTTTTTCTATGCATTTCAAAATCTTGACCTGCATTCATAGCTACATCAATATATTGAAATCTTCTATATTGCATTTGATCTCTTTCACTTTCTGATAGCTTAAAAAAATCATCCATCATACTAAGTTCTGGGACATATTCCCATACTGAGCTTTGCTTTGGATCTGTTATTGAATTAAACACATTTAATAATTCTGGATCAGATGGTTTTGACTGAATATATTCCATCACTTTTGCTGATTTTGACTCTTGATTTTTCATGGTTTCAACCATGTCTTTCAAGTCGTCATACCATTGAACAAAATAAACTGATTTACTTGCCCATCCTTTGTGATGCATTGTGATTCCATTATCATCACCTGTTATAGATTTGACTGCTCCAAACCAGTTTTCTGCAACTGATTCCATGTTATCCTTATTAGGGGTCTCAACTTCAAAAAGCATCATTATTTGTCCGAAGGAAAGATTGGCTGCTAATAATAAAATTAGTGTAATAGGGTTTTTCATTTTAAATGATTTATGGTTAATAATACCTCTAAGATATAAAGTTTAGATTACATATCAAATTACAACCCCATGTTCAAATAGAGAAACTGTTTTCTAAAACCCATGCCCTTGTTTTTGGGATAGGAGTGTTTGAGAGGTTTTATTCATCAAGTATCCAAACAAATTCTTACAACCACCCCCTAAAACAAGATTGGGAAATCTTCTGTAAAGAAATGGTTTAGGATAACTTTCTGAGATTTAAAGTTTTCCGAATCTTATTTTTTTAAATTTGTAATGATAGAATAACTATATATGAAATTTTTAGATGCAGAGCCTTTCAGGATCAAAGTGGTTGAACCCATAAAAAAAACTACAAGAGTGGAGCGAGAAGCTTTTATACACGAAGCTGACTTTAATGTTTTTAAACTTAGAGCCGAAGAGGTCTACATAGATATGTTGACGGATAGCGGAACCTCTGCAATGAGCAGTGCCCAGTGGGCAGGAGTCATGGTAGGAGATGAATCCTATGCGGGTAGTAAAAGTTTTTTTAACCTTCGAAAATCGGTTCAAGACATCATGGGATTTCCTTTTGTTCAGCCTACACATCAAGGGCGGGCAGCAGATTTTATCATGTCGCAGTTATATGCTAAAAATGGAGGCTATATTTTAGGAAACTTACATTTTGATAGTTTCAAAGGCCATGCAGAAATTGCAGGTTCTTTACCTGTAGATATGATTATTGAAGAAGGTAGAACAGCTAATTCCAATCCTCATCCTTTCAAAGGAAATATGGATATAAAAAAATTAGAGCATTTTATTGCTGAGCATGGTGCATCTCAAATCCCCTTAATTATTATTACGGTTACAAGTAATGGAAATGGAGGACAGCCTGTTTCTATGGAAAATATCAGAAAAGTTTCTGCTATTGCCAAAGCCCATGGTATTCCCTTAATGATTGATGCAGCTCGATTTGCAGAAAATTGTTATTTCATCAAAAAGCGTGAATTAGGGTATAAAGACAAGACCATACATGAAATCTCACTAGAATTATTTTCTTATGCAGATGGTTGTGTAATGAGTTCTAAAAAAGATGGATTGGTTAATATAGGTGGTTTTATCTGTACTAGGCATGAAGAATTATTTCCAACCATTAACCAATTGGCAATTATAAACGAAGGATTTGTAACCTATGGCGGTATGAGTGGTCGTGACTTAGAGGCGCTAGCCATTGGAATGTATGAGGGAATTCAAGAAGATTATTTAGAATATAGAATAGACCAGGTTGCTTATTTAGGAGAACAACTTTCCAAAAGAGGGGTTCCAATCATTCTGCCAACAGGAGGGCATGGTGTTTATGTAGATGCTCAAAAGTTTTATCCTCACATACCTCAGTCTGAATTTCCTGGGCAAGCCATGGTTATTGAACTTTATAAAACAGCTGGAGTTAGAGGAGTTGAATTGGGTTCTTGTGCTTTTTCTAAAAAAGATCCTAAAACAGGAAAAGTTATTTTTCCAGATTTAGAACTTGTGCGTCTTACTGTTTCTAGAAGGGTTTACACTAATCGACACATGGATGTTGTCGTAAATGCTCTGGCGGATGTATACGAAAGAAGAGATCAAATGAAGGGGTTAAAATTAACTTACGAAGGCCCCATAATTAGTTTGCGTCATTTTACAGCAAAATTTGAACCCTTAAGTTAATTCAAGGATTAATCATTATTTAAGATAAATGAAAGCATTTAATTTTTTTATTCCTACACAAATTCGATTTGGAGTAGGTAGACTAAAGGAGCTAAAAGAATTTGCGCCAACATATGGACAAAAGTGTTTATTGGTTTCAAGACCTCTAAATGGATCATTAAAAGAAACTTACTCAGAAATTATAGCATTACTTCAAGCAGTAAATATTGAGATCTTCTTTTTTGATGAGGTAGTTCCAAATCCAACTATTGAAGGCGTTGAAAATGGGGTGTCAATTGCAGTTAAAAATAAAGTTGATTTTGTACTGGGTGTTGGCGGAGGTTCTGTTTTGGATACTGCAAAACTAATTGCCTTTCTTCATAATTCCGAGACTAAAATAGATTGGGATAAAGCAATATCAGACTATGATAATCCTTTTTCAATGACTCCTAGTCCGAAAGAATCTTTGCCTTTTATTGCTATTTCTACTACTTCTGGTACAGGCTCTCAATGTACTCAAGCCGCAGTGGTTTCAGATACAAAGAGTAAAAATAAGATAACCCTATTTCATGCAGGACTTTTCCCAGTTATAGCCATTGTAGATCCAGAATTGATGTGCTCTGTGCCCAGTGGAGTTACTGCTGCTACAGGGTTTGATGCCTTTACTCATGCGTTTGAAAGTTTTTTAGGCGGTAGAACCTCACCAATGACTGAGCAAATGTCTCTTCAGGCCATTCAATTGGTACTAGATAATTTACCTAAAGCAATAGCAGATCTAAAAAATATTGAAGTAAGAAGTAATTTGGCATGGGCCGATACACTTGCTGGTATGTGTTTGGCAAATGGGGGAGCAGATTTACCTCACCCTTTAGGTGAGATTATAGGTGGAATTTGTCCTCGTATTGCACATGGAGATACATTAGCAATTGTATATCCCGCTTTTTTAAATTATAAAGCGGATAAGGCACCTGATAAATTTATTCAAGTTGCTAATCATTTAAATTTAAAAGCAGATCCTGGCGCTTTAGTAGAAGCAATTTTGAATTTATTTAAAATAACTGGCTTATCATCTGCATTAGAAAAAGCAAATCTGACTCAACAAGAAATTGAATCTATTAAGGGTCATCCTTTACTGAGTCAATTGCAACCTGAAAATAGTGATAGAATACATCAAATGATGGATGAAAGTTTGAACAAATAATTATTATGAAAAAAATTAAAATAGCAGCCGGTTTGGCACATGTTGATTACGGACATCTAGCAGATATTGTTAAAGAAGCCACAGAAGCCGGTGCTGATTATATCCATTCAGATGCTGCAGATATGCACGATTTAAAAAACATGCAGTTAATGGGTGGACATCAGATCATTGAAGGAATCAGAAGTCATACAGATAAACCAATAGAATGTCATATTTACACTAAAACATGTGATTTACTTTTTATTGAAAAACTAGCACAGGTAGGAACTAATATGTTAATCCTTCCAGCTGAACATTTTATAGGTGCGCCTCTAGCATACATAATTAATTGGTGTAGAGAGCGGTCCATGAAAGTTGGACTCACAATAGGTTTGTATACTCCTCTTTCTTTCGTTGAAGAGTCAATTTACGACATTGATCGCCTGCATATTGTGGTACATGGAGTAGATGAAACAGATGGGAAAGACAATTGGGGCTGGAGAAGTTCTTGTCTTGATTTACTCAAAAGAGCAAGGACATTAGTGGATGAAAAAAATCCAAAATGTGAAATTGCAATTGATGGTGGGATTCGTTCAGAGAATTTGGCTCCTCTTATCGCGTGTAAGCCGGATGTGGTTGTTTTATCCTCAGCAATTTTCAAAGATCCAGAAGGAATAACTGCAGGTTTAAAACGATGTGCAAAGGCAATAGAGGAAGCCCAATCTTAATTCTTGATAAAATGAAAACCATAAAGCCATCTTTTGTTGATTTGAATCTTAATGCCACTTCAAAAAAAGAGGCCATTTCACTCTTGGTTGAACATCTTTGGAATGAAGGTAAGTTGAGTGAAAAAGAGTATTATTTCGAAGCAGTTTTAAAACGCGAAGAATTACTTTCAACCTATTGTGGATATGCAATTGCAATACCTCATGCAGAATCCAATGCAGTAAAAGAAGCTTCATTTGTATTTGGAAGAACTTCTGATATGGCTTGGGATGAGGAGGATGAATCTGTACAGTTTATTATTTTATTGGCGATCCCTTCAGCTGAAGACGGTGAGGAAAATAAACACATTGAAATGATGTCTAATGTGGCCACTATAGCTTTAGAAGAAGATATTAGGGAAAAATGGGTTAATGCCACTACGATTGAGGAAATTATAAATACGTTTAATTAATAATTACTGTATGAATTTTTGGAAAGAAACTGCAAATGTTTTTAGAGAGACAGGAATACATTTCCGTACTGGGGTTTCCTATATGTTACCCGTATTATTAATAGGTGGAATGGTGGGTAGTCTTGCTGTTCTTGGAGGAAATGAGCTAGCTGACGGGTCTATTTGGAAAGTTTTTAAGGATATTGGTTCAATAGGATTAACTTATTTTGTTCCTATTATGGCTGCTTATACAGCCTATAGTATTACTGATACACCAGGAATTGCTCCGGGTTTTATTGTGGGCATTTTAGCACAACAAATTGATACGGGGTATTTAGGAGCGCTTTTTGGAGGTATATTAGTGGGATATGTGACGTTCATGCTATTAAAAGTAGAACTTAATGAAATGTTGCAAAGTACATGGGGATTTATGGCTCCTGTTTTAAGTACTTTAATTGTTGTCGTTTTCATGGTTTATATTTTAGGACCTCCAATAGCCTGGTTGATGGGTCTTATTTCCCTTTTTTTATCGAGTTTGAGTGAACATGGATCTGCAGCTATGGGTGCAGTGATGGGATTTTTAGGAGGAGTAGATTATGGAGGACCATTCAGTAAAACACAAAGTACTTTTGCTACGGCAGTAATGGATTTGGATTTATATGTCCCATTAGGTATCTGTGGCTCTATTGTTACAGTTCCACCTTTAGGTTTGTGTTTAGCAACTTTTTTAAAACCTAAACTTTATACAAAATCAGAAAGAAAATATGCTAAAAGCTCTTGGGTTTATGCTATCGTCGGTGGGTTTACTGAGATAGTTATTCCTCTGGCGGTTGGAGATTTGGTGAGAGTGACTATAGCAACTGCGCTTGGGTCAACGATTGCTGGATTTATTGCTGGCTTTTTTTTACTAGAACTTAGCACACCTGTTTTAGGAATAGCTCAATGGTTTTTTTATAACAAACCATTAGTTTTTGTAATTTGTGTAATCGTTGGATCAGTAATAACTGCTTTGACAGCAAATTTTTTAAAAAGTATTAGTAATAGAGATATTGCGGCTTTAGATGCTGCAGATGATGGAATAAGTTAATTGTAAACTGTTAGAAAATGAAAATTGGATTAATTACATCTTGTTTGGCTGGGGTTGCTCATAGTAAAATGGCAGCAATCGCACTTCAAAAAGAGGCCGTAAAAAGGGGCTATGAAATTTGTATAGAACAGCAAGGGGGTCATAAAATACCTGTTAAATTAACCTCGGATCAGATAAAAGAATCAGACATAATAATTATCGCAAAAATGGTAACCATTTCTGGAAAAAATCGTTTTGAAAATAAACTCATATTAGATGTTAGCGTCAATAAAGCCGTCCGTGATCCCAAATCCATTCTTGATCAAGCAGAAGAATTAATAGCGAAATCCTAATGATTGAAAAGCAAATTGTTATTAAAGATAGCGTTGGATTTCATGCAAGAACAGCCTCTTTGTTTGCGAAAAAAGCAGCTCGGTTTGAGTCAGATGTAGCAATTGTTTTTAACGGAAAAAAAGTAAACGGAAAAAGTACACTTTCATTGATGACCCTTGGTGTAAAAAGCCAAGATGAAATTGCTATCACTGTTTCTGGAAAGGATGAATCCCTTGCCATGGAATCATTAGTTACTTTAATTGAAAATAATTTTAAAGATTGAAAAAAAATATAACTCTAAAAGGAATATCCGCATCGGTTGGAATCGCTTTGGGTCCCATTTTCATTATTGAAAACGAGAAACCACTGGAGGTTATAAAACAAAAATGTTCTTCAGTAGAGGTTGAAATTGATAAACTTACTTCATCACTATCTGCTACACAAGCCAAAGTGTTAGGGCTAAAAAGTGCAATGGCAAATACGCTTTCGAGTGAAGAATTAGAACTTTATGATGCCTATTTAGAGATTCTAAAAGACCCTGAATTAAAAGCCAATACCATAGATTATATAAAAGAAGAAAAATGTAATGTAGATTTTGCTCTACAACAGATAACCTCAGTTTATATTTATGATTTAGAAGCTTTGGATGATCCATATTTAAGGGCACGTGCAGAAGATATAAGGATGTTAAATAGAATGCTTGTAAATAGTATACAGGGAAGAGTGGAGCCGGAAATTGTATTGACATCTCCATCAATTCTTGTTGCTGAATCACTTTCCACTAACCAATTGGCAGCAATAAATGCCAAACAAATTTTAGGTGTAGTTACTGCCAAAGGCGGCAAGACAGATCACATTGCAATACTTTTAAAATCTATGGGTATCCCTGCACTTGTTGGAATGGGTAAAGCTATTTCAACACTGAAGAAAGAATCCTATTTAATTATAGATTGTAATCAAGGTATGCTATTAGTAAATCCTATTCAAGAGATAGTTTTACAATATGAGTTGCTTAAGGAAAAGCAATTTTTGGATTTTGAAAGACAAATTAAATTCAGTCAATCAAAAGCAACTACATTAAGTGGAAAAGAGCTTTCAGTTTGTGCTAATGTCGGAGATATAGAGGATATGCAAAAAGCATTTCAATTTGGGGCAGACGGGGTCGGGTTGTTTAGAACAGAGATGTGTTTTTTAGAGTCTAAAAATTTTCCGACTGAAGAGTCACACTTTCAAAAATACACCTCAATACTAAAAGAATTTCCCAAAGCACTTCATACCATCCGATTACTTGATTTTGGATCTGATAAGCCACTTGTTTATTTAAAAAATAAAATTGAGGAAAACCCAGCACTAGGAAGTCGAGCATTGCGTTTGGGTTTTGAATATTATAAAGAATTATTAAAACCTCAATTAAGAGCCTTATTGCGTCTGTCTCAACAATTTAATCTTCAGCTACTTTGCCCTATGATAGCTGATATTGAAGACTTACTTGAAATAAAAGAGAAAATAAATTTAGAATTTCATCAGTTGATTAATGAAGGATTTGAAATACGAAAGATTCCTTCAATTGGAATCATGGTTGAAATCCCAAACATCATATTACAACCCCAAGCCGTAGCGAAAAAAGCTGATTTTTTTTCCTTTGGAACAAATGACCTTGCACAATTTTTAATGGCTGCCGACCGCACCAATGATCGTGTTACACACTATTTACCTCGTGCAAAAGAGAGTTTACTGTTTTTAATTGAAAACTTCACTAAAGTTGCTCATGAAGAAGGTAAAAAGGTGAGTGTTTGTGGTGAACTTGCTTCAGATGAGGAATGCCTATCAACTTTCATTAGAATTGGTATTGACTCATTAAGCATGCCTCCTAATTTAATCCCTAGTATAAAAGAAGCAATAAGGAATAGTCCATAGATACTGTGATCTTTTACCACAAAACTGTCTTTGGAACACTAAACCTCGCCTTTTGAGTAGGTGCTATCATAGGTTATTTTTTGATGATTTTACATCATTTAAATCAAACACAGATTGGGATTGAAAAGGGGATTAATTCATCTCATTATAAATCCATTCCACAAAGAATTCTGTATTTATTTTTGCAGTATTATTAATATTTAAAAATGGTGTTTTTGAATTATAGTGTGCTTTAAAAAATTCCGAAAACATATATGCTGATATTTCGTTTGGATGATCAAGTCCCCTTTCAATAGGGAATGAATTTTTATAAAACTCGAGCTCAAATAATGGTTTAAATATTAATTCTGAATTAAATTTAGAAACATAAAATCCATCTCCTTTCTTTTCAATTTCAAATGCTACATCTTCAAAATGTTTTCCCATTGCAGGTATATCTATGTTCTTTTTAAGTAATGTTCTTATCCAGAAATATTTGCCATCCTTGTTTTGATCTGGAACAATCCACTCAGCTTGTGGAGCATCAGGATTTGATACTTGATTAATTATTATTTGTTTCTCATCATGTACAATCTCATTGACAAAATTCCATTTAGTTGTATATAGACTAGTAAATTTAGTAGGAAAAGTACGCTGTAGGGAATGCATTTGCTCATGAACTAAAAGACCCCCAAGTGATGTAACTAGTTTGGCTTCACTCTCTTCTGACATTTGATCACTCCATTCTTTGGAAAGCTTGTCAAGATATGCCTGACTTAATATTATGTACGTTCCCCTAGTGTGTGCAAATCCACCACAAAGCCAATTTTGAATTTTAATAAATCTCCAAGGCTGTTTTGCCATTAGATTTATATTATTATCAAGTAGCCAAGTATTCGTTTTATTTACTACAAACGAAAGTATACTTTTCTCATTTTTAGTAAATTCTAATACTGCAGATGAAAATTTTTCTTTAGCAAAAATTCTTGCAGAGTCAATATTGTCAGGTGATTTTTCCTGAGTAAAAGTTGTTATTTCACGATTTTGTAATTTTGAAAAATAGGGCTCAAAAGTTTCGTCTAATATGGCGATACTCGCCTGTTTTTTTGTTAAAAAACTTATTCTTGAATGAACTAACGGACTCTTGTAAATTTCATTTATTTGATATTTAGTTAGGCTGTTTTTAGGGTCAATTCTATCTTTAAAATTGCCCTCCCCTTGAATATTTGGTGTGTTGTCATTAACATTTTGGTCATCAATTGAATGCTTTAATCCTAAATTATGTCCAATTTCGTGAGCAACAACAAATGCCTCCATGTACATTTTTTCATCATCATTATACTCGTTCCCTTTTCCCAGGCTTATAAAAATTAAATTTCCATTCATTAGCCCTCTTCCTGTTGGTCCATTGTTACCATCTATTGCATTAACAAAAAACATATTTACAATGTCATTTTGACCTCTTAAAATTTTTTCTTTACCAGCAATTATAACTATACTATCAAGATTAATTTTTCCATCTCTTGCTTTACTGTTATTAAAATAAATTGGTTCTAAAAAATGAAAATCTATATCTGCTCTAGAATAGGCTTTGTTAATTAGTGATGAAGAAAGTTCATGTCTGGCAGGTTTGTCTCCACTATCTGATTTTGTTATTATGGGTTGAATAATTACAACTTTTGAAGTTAATTCATCCTGCTTTAAACGTGAACAATTATTCAACAATATAAAAGTAATGAGCAAACATTTATTTAAATAAAATTTCATCTTTAGTCTTAAGAATGTTAAGTTAAGGTTTTAGGGGTAAAGAAAAAACCGATAAGATAATTTTGAATACATATCTGAGATAAAGTGATCAGGCAATTAAAAAACTGGCCTAGAGATTTAGGAATGAACCTCACCACACTACAAACTTTCCCCAAACAACTCCCCCCTAAAACGACTTCATTAGTAGCTTGTTTCATTCTTGGTAAAGTGTTTTGTAAAACTTACTGAAGATATGCCTAGGGTTTAAAAGAAAACGCCACTAAAATTAATTAGAGGCGCATTCATGAAAACAAGAAAAAGAAAGCAACTGTTTTTTTATTCGTCTTCAGTTGATCTGAAATAAATGAAAATATCGCCCATTAAAATTGTAGTACCCCCATCCGCTCGATAATAACCCGAAGAACCTTCATATAATTTGGTTGAAATTTTTGCTGCCTTTAAGTTTTTGTACATTTTGACTCCAAACAAGCTTTCGTCTGGTTTACCGTTTTCGTCAAGCGCTCGTTGGCTTTTTAAATACTTTTCAATTTCCTTCATGGTACTTGTCAAAATTTTCTTCTGGAATGTCCATGAGCTTTTTAATATAGGCTTCATTCTTTTCTTTATCACTTTCTCTATCATCCAGTTCAATTGCTTTCTGAGTTGGAATAACAAATTTCATAAACTGAAGTAAAGCATTTACCCGATCCCTGGGTTGCATCTCATCTAAATCACTTTGAACGGTGTCTATGTTGTTTTCTAAGAGCATTGATATACTTCGCTTTATTGTCTCAGTTGATTTGTTAAAAGCTCCCTTTGGCCTTCCTTTGGATAAATTATGTCCTGGTTTAAATGGCATATTTTTTAATATTATTTAATTATAATTCGTTTAGTAATTTGATCCTACAATAAGTTGAAACTGACAGGTGTTTTTCTTTAGCTTTTTGAATTAGCTTTTCCTTATCTGAAGGCTTCAATCTCATGTTTATTATTTCGTCTAAAAATTCCATAGTAGGTGTTTAATGTTCTATACTATATATACGTTTAAGATACCCATTAAGGGTCTAGATCTAAAGCCTGTAAGACATATGAAGACATAGTATTACATATTCTTGACATTTTTTTATCTTTAGAATATGTCAAAACCAATACAATGAAAAAAACCCTGTAATGTTTGCAGAGACCACTGACATACTCATAATACAAGATGAGTAAAATAAAAAGAAATGAAAAAACTATTATTACTACTAACATTCGTCGTCATATCGACAGGAACTGTGAAAGCACAGGAGGTTGTTAAAGACAGCATTGTGACGCTTGAAGATGTAGAAGTTGTAGGTGATGCTATTCCGACCATAACCATAGGAGACCAGACATTCGTGATGCAAGAAGTGAATGACGAGATGTTTGGAGATTTACTTGATCAAAAAAGATGGATAAAATCAGGCTTAAACAGGTATGGAATTAATGAGAACGCTCAAACCTGGGCATTAGCATTAAGAGAACATATACCTACAGCTCGCCAAACACCAGATGGATTGCCGATACTAAGATCATCTAACTCTGTAAATAATACCAGAGTTACTCCTATTTGGGTAGTTGATGGATTGGTTATGGGAGAACCTCCTGGAGATGTGCAAGCATTCGCACACCGCATTAAATACGTTAAAGTGTATTCAAGCTTAGCTCAAACTACCCGATGGGGGACATTAGGAAGAGCTGGTGTAATCGTTATAAAAACAATCAAATGAATACAATTAATAACAGCAAAGACTGGAAAACAATGTATCGAGTAATGCATAAAGAAGGGGCTGACTGGGTTTTCGTGTGCAAGAAATGTTTGCTATCAGTCAAAAAAAAGAACCCCCATTATAAATTTGGGGGCACTTGGCATAATTAATTTTTATAGCTTTAGGATATGAAGAAATTAGTTGCTAAATATTTACTTGAGTTCCTCGTTATTGTAATTGGAATCTCTTTATCATTCTACATTGAAAAAGAAAACGAAAACACTTACAGAGACAACTTAAAAAATCAATCACTTAAAAGAATTTTAGAAAATATAGCCGATGACACTAGGGATTTTAAATTTAATCAAGAAGCCATAAAAAGAGCAATTCATTCAACGAATTGGATAATTGATAGAAATAGAAAATTAAAAATGTATTCAAGAGACTCAATAGGTTTTCATCTTAATAGAGCTATTTATTTTAATACCATATTTGTAGATAACCAAGAGGAGTATCGTGGTCTTCAAAATTCTGGATTAATGGAAATGATTGAAAACGAAAATCTTGTTTCGAATATTCAAGGCAAATATGTATCACACGAGTTTTTTAAAAAAATAGAAAGTTTGATCATGGAAAAAGCTAAATATCTAGATGAATTTTCATTTAATAATTTAAAATATAAAAGCGATAGTCTTGACGATTTAGGTCTTCAGTTTGACAGAATATTTGTGGGAACAAAAGGTATTCCTGACAATATAATTGAAATTTTATATGACAAGAGATTTTTTCAAAGTTATTATTTTAGTAGTATTGAAAGGAGAATGAAAAATGATCAAGAGTTAATTGATATTATCAAAGGAGAAATAAATTTAGAATAGCTCAAAATTTTGAACCATACTGGGAAAAGAGAGATGATCAATGAAAATATGCAAAAACCCCTCTCCATGTTTAGAAATCAATGAATGGTTGGAAGCTTTTAGCTTTTTATATCGCTTCAACTCTTTATAGGTGTTTATCTTGAGCTTTTTCCCAGGTTTGTGACCAGTGAATCATCTTATTCGTGATTGGGTGGAAGTGAACAGCTTAGCTTCTTGAGGTTTTTTAGTCCACCAAATGATTGTCTTGATTAAT
>Ga0209199_1003551_pt1 | contig 15355 bp, 18 predicted proteins | sample COGITO_mtgs_1105_7_FD_184805 | JGI IMG/M metagenome (GOLD analysis project Ga0209199, IMG submission 184805) | Pelagic marine microbial communities from North Sea - COGITO_mtgs_110523 (SPAdes) (version 2) | ecosystem: Environmental > Aquatic > Marine > Epipelagic ...
GTACAATACCACCACTGTCCGTTTACTTGTAGTCTTAGCGTTACCACTTGACCTCTGTTTATTTCTATTGACCTACCAAAATCTAAAATCACTACTTCTCTAACATTATTGCCGTAAGTACTTGTTTGACTACCTTTTAAAACATTATCTACATAAACGCTTAAAGTCAAAGAGCTGCCATTCGGAAACTGTCTTGTTGAGTAAGGCATTGATGACAATTGAAATTGACTAAAATAAGCATCATAAGGAACTCCAATTCCGCCATAAGCATACGGAAACACGGTAGTTGCACCTGTGCCAAAAAGCGTGTAAGTAGAAATACCACTTATGTAGTGCCTCCACGTAACAGATATTTTTTCGGTTGTTAAACCTCTGCTAGTGTATTCTCTTGTTTTAGCTTTTAAAACGTTATTAATCATTTAGTTTTGTCCTTTATTAAGGGTTTGTTTTGTTTCTTTAAATAAGACATTAACTTATTTAAGTTTTTTTTCTTTACTTTATATTTCATAAAACCCAACCGTTAAAAACAGTATCTGTGTCTGGACTTATATCGTCATTTGTGTTGCTTGTGTATTCTGGAAACTTAGATTGATTAAAACATAAATAATCAACTAATCTTGTACTGTAATAATTAGCGTATTCTCTTGCTTTGCCAACTAAATAATCAACTTCGTTTTTATTTACGTTTTCTGCTGTTTCGCTTGAATGTTTAAATACGCCACCATTTTTAATTTGATAGGCTGCAAATGGTATATAATTAACTTGTGCGAACCATATTAAAGTTGGTTGTACATAATCTTGTACAAGTGCTAAATAATCACCTGTTAAAGTACTATTTTCAATGTCTGTACTTATTCGGTTGTATAAATCAGTTCCTAGTAAGTTTTGTATGTCAATTTCTTGACCTAGTTTAATAAACTGAATAAATTTATCTGTATCAACGTTTCCGTCTAATATAGAATTGCGTACTAAATCAGTTCTTGATATAAATAATGCTGTTGCCATTTAGTTTTTGAATTTCATTTTGTTCCAATATTCAGCAGTATAACCTTTATACTTCATATCCTTTGGTGCTACTGGTACTTTTTGAGCGTTCTTAGGAAATTTAAAACCTTTACTTTTAGCTTGACCGCTTGTTATTTGGCTTTTTTCTCCGTTTTTAATCTGGTATGTTTTTCTGAACCATTTATGATTACACCTCGCTCCGCCTTTCCAAAGCCATATAGAATAGGTATCTGAACCACCTTTACCAAAACCAGCGTTAACAGCTTTATTTCCCATTGCAACTATATCTTCTTTACGGTAAACTTTTTTAGCACCTACCATTTTATAACAAAACTGTCTGCTATTTGACCCAGCCTTTTCTGGTGCATAAGAATAACGTACTAAAAACTGCACACCCTTTTGACTTTCTTGTTTAGACTTACCGTCTTGTGTGCTTTTTGCGTTTGGCTTAGCAGTGCCTGTGCTTACAAAATTCCATATTTTAGATAGCGTTGTTTCTTCTTGTTCTGGTTCGGTGTTTAAGTCTGTAATAACTTCGTCTAGTTCATCATTTAATTCATAATCAACCTCGCTTTCATCTACTAAGTCATATTCAGCTAATAATTCGCTTTCATCTTGTCCTAAGTCGATTAATTCATCAGCAATATCACTACCTAATTCATCTGGTAATTCTTGGCTAAGTTTAACCCCTGTTTCTTCTTCTCTTGTTTCTGCGTCCTCAACGTTTTCTAAGTCTGTAAATTCTAACGGTTGAAGCGTTTTAAAGTATAATTTAAGGCTCATTTGGTTGTAAGCTAATATACTATCAAAGGCATCAATTAAAAGCATCTGAAACGGTCTTATAACGGTGTTATCCATTAAAGTAGATGCAGTCTTTAATTCGTCTGCATTATTACCTAATCCTGTACTATCTTTAATTCCCAAAAGCATAGGACTAACAACCCTATGACCTACCATTATTTTTTTTGTACATTCATCACTAACATATTGATAGGTATTGTGTGCCTCACTTATTTGTAATGTTTCAACAGTTGCCGCACTTTCTGGATTATCATTAAATGCTAAAATAAATTTAGAGCCAGACGTTCCAGTAAATTTTTCAGTTATGCGATTTTCCATTGCTTGACGTTCCTCAGCGTTTGGTGTTCCGTTATTAAACTGGATTAAAGTATTAGGACTGAAAGAATTAACGGTATTGTTGAGGTGGTATATTGATACCTGTTCCTCTGTTTCACACCAATTTAAAATGCCTTGATAATCTGGACTAGAATAATATTTATAACCAGCTCTGTAAGGCTTTACATATATAATTTCTATGTTTTCAGTACTACAACCAAATGCTGGTATTCTAGTTGTGTGACCTACGTTTTTAACCTTGCTCCAATCATCAGCATAGTAATACGCTTCAATTTGTCCTTTTTCATTGCATTTTTCAGCTCTTAAATTTTCAACTGGTATATGCTCAACTTGTGCAATAGTTTTGCGGTCTTTACTATAAATAATTTGCATAGAACATTGACCCATTAATTTAAGGTCATAGCATAATTTACGCACCATATCTTTATGGAACAAAGAAATCATTTTAGCGTATTGCTCTGGCTTTTTATTTGAATTTAAAGCATCTAGTCCACGTCCGTAAATCATCTCACTAATACCGTTTATAATAGCGTTATTTGTTGGACTACCATTGTAACGGTCAATTAAATACTTAAAGTAATTATTATTTTCACCATAAGAAACCCACTCTTTGTTTGATTTCTCAACAATTTCTGGTGTTGTGTAAGTACTTAAATTTACTATTCTTAAATCGTTCATATTTATATTATTATAAATTCGTTATCCGAACTTTCTTCACTTATATACTTGTCTTTATTAACGCTGTAATATTCATCATTACTTTGGTTAATTGCTTGGTCTGTGCAAAAAATCTTATCTTTATAAATTATATTGTTTGTATAACTAACCTCTAAAATATAAAAATCGCTTTCAGTTAAAGTACCAAAAACTGCATCAAAAGAAATATAATTACCATCAATTACTGAAGTAGCATTAACTGTAATACTTTTATTTGTACTTTCACTTGTTAGTTTCAAGTTCAAAGTGCCAACCGTAAATTCTCTAGGAATTATTTTAAAGGTTTTGTTTCCGCTTGTGGTTATTAACTTCATATTAATATATAAATAAAAAACAAATATTTTGTATTGTATAATAAAAAAACCCTCATATTTCTATAAGGGTGTGTAGTTAGTTGTTTAGAGTTATTACTAAACTGTTCCTAGTATGCTTTGAGGGTCATAAATTCCTTGTAATATAATTTTAAGACCTAATATTTTTTTATCCCACAAACTTGTGCAATACATAGGCTCGTAATCAAACTCATTAACATTATCTTCTTGGCTATCATAAACAAGACCTTTTTTTATTAATGAGCCTAAAACACCTTTTTCTTGACTAGAGGCGTTAACTCCGTCATACTCTCCGTAGCCCATTCCTACACCATCATTTTCCCCTAGCATAATTTCATTTAATAATTCATTTTCTAATTTTGTAATTTTAATAGTTTTCATAATGTTTTTTTTGTTATTGTTTTATAAGGGGGTTTTTACACCCCCCATTTGTTTACTTTAATCTATTATCTGTTGTAAGGTGGTTGCTCATAAAAGAAACTAAATAATTATTTTCTTTAGGTTGATTTTTTTCTAATTTTTTGTAGCTTTCCTCAACAAGTTTTACATACTTTGGTGTGTTTTTAACTTCTTTTAATATTTCAGAGAATAATTCAGGCGAATAGTCTAAACTTCTTTCCTTTATTAATTTGTTTGTTAAGCTAACGTAATTTTTCATTTTGTTTGTTTTAATTGTTATGTCTTATTGACACTACAAATATACAATACTTTTATTGTTATAAACAAATAATTAACAAGTTTTTTTTAATTTTTCTTTTGTTCTTACCTGTTGGAGGCTAAAAATAAAGCATAAAAAAAGGGCTATCCGTTAAGATAACCCTAATTTACAAGTAAAATTACTAATTATGCTGTTGGGTCAATTTGAACCGCTGAAGCATCATCAGTGATAACAGTTGATGTTACAAAGTAAGGCGGTGCAGTTTCTTGTGCATTCACCGTTAAAGTATAGCCTGTTAAATCTCCCATTGCAGCACCTGTAACGATAGTCCCACCGTTTACATCGCCACCATTTTCAAGTCCTACTAAAAAGAAATTTCCGTTATAATCTTCAACCGCAACGTGAGGTCTTGCGTGAGCGATTAATTTAAGTTCTTCTTGTGTGGCTTTGTCTTGAAATGTCAAAGTCATATTAAGTGTAGTATCGTAGAAAGTCGTTCCGTTTTCTCTACTGCTTGTGATAGCAGTTTCCATTGAACTATTTCCTTTTACGTCAAACTGAAACCACGTTGGAGTTCCAGAAACACCTGTAATTTCTCCAGATACGATTGTTGCATCCCCTAAAGTTCCGTAATCCGCAAAGTAGATAGTTTTAATTCCACCTACTGCCGATTTACAAGGTACTTTACGTCCGCTAGTTATTAAGCATCCCATATTTTTAAAGTTTTTTAAATAAAAAAGGGCGAGTTATCTTACCCACCCTTTTAAATTTGATTAGTTAATTATTATACAGTTTTTCTGTAAACGATGTCTGTTACTTGTGCATATTGTACACCAGCAGTAAATCTCATTACTACACGAACATTCATTGAGCCATTTATTTCTGCGAGGTCTAAAACTCGTACTTCGTTCAGGTCATTTAATAGACCAGTTCCAAAGAATAAATTTGATTTTTCAGCAGCGATAATAGTTCCGTTTGCAGCACCTCTTGCTGGTACAACAGGAATTCCGTCAAAGAATAAAGAACCTAATGCTTGGTTGTTTCCTTTGTTTTCGTAACCGTTAGCACCCTCGCCACCAGATTGGAAACCTCCTAAAGCTCTTGTGTAAGCACGAATTACATCAGATGCAGCATAGATATATAAATCTTCTGAACCATATACAGCAGTTGGAATAGCGTCTGCCACAGCTCCTAGCTCAGCAATAACGTTAGCGGCTGTAATTGCAGCACCTGTTAAATCTTGTCCAGCTGGTAAATCTCCGTCAGCATCTAATAAAGTTGCAAATCCGTCAAACTGTCCGCTAGTTGCAGTTGAACCAGACCAGATATTTTTTTCAGTTCTGTCAGCTACTTTTGCAGCAACGTGAGCCAATACGAAATCAGCAAAGTTTGGAGCTAAGTTGTCAAATGCAGAATATCCCATTTGTTCAGCTTCCCAAGAAGAGTGTAATGTTTTCTTACAAATATCAAGGTTTACTTGAAATTCTTCTGGTTGTAGGATAGCTTCTGTTAAAGTTAGCGTTCCAGCATCTGTTTGAAAATCACAAGTTGCATCTTTTACGATGTCATCTGTTGATGCTTTCTGAATTACAGATTTAAATTTTACGTTTGGCATAACGGTGATTAAACCTTTATCCAAAGTGTCAGCAGATAGTAAAGCAGCAGCGATATACTTGCCACTAAATTCTCCAGCATAAGTTGTTGTTAATGATACACTCATTTTATTTAGTTTTTAGTTGTTATTAATTATTTAGTCTTGACATTACTCGGTCAATAGTGGTGCTTTTTCTGTTTTTAGAAACACTAAATTTCGAGATAGTTTTATTTACTTCTGGATTTGATACAATAGGCTCGGCACTTGGCTCGTTTAATTCAGCTTGTACTTCAACAGGAATTTCGTTTAGCTCCACTTTTTCGTGTTTAGCTAATTCTTCTGTTAATAGGTTGCCTAAGTCATCAGAACTTAAATCCTCTTTTGGTTCTAGCATTGCTTTGATTTCTTCAATCATATCTTTAACCTCTGCTAGTTCTTCTTTAGTAGCATACCCCATTTCTTCTTTTTCTTCTTCTTTTGCTTCAACCTCTTCAACCTCTTCTTCGGTTTCTTCTTCAGCTTCAGCTTCTTTGATTTCAGAAATAAGACCTTCTTCGGCAACTACTAATATTTTACCATCTTCCAATGCGTACTCGCCAATAGGCAAAGCAACTTTCTCATCTTCTGTAACGATAAAAACTTCGTTTCCACTTTCAAACGCATCAGCCTCAATGACTGTACCGTTGTCTAGTTTAGCTTGTTCTAGTTTAACTTCTTCGTTAAGGTTTAGAACGTCTTTGATTTTTTCTATCACGTTGTTTGATTTCATACTTATATATAATTTAGATTAATTTAATTTGTATTTTCGTTATGCTTTTTTCTGAACTATGAACCATTCTATACCGTCACTCCATAATTGAATGCCCTCGTATTCTTTATTTATAATATAAGGACTTGTTGTTCCGTCTAATGTTTCTCCGCTAATTGGTGTTAATTCTACCCTTGTAGAAGTTTGAAAACCACCGTTTGACAAAAACCTTAAAACTCTGTTTGTGTTATCGGTTGCGTTTGGTAAATTTAAAACCATTGTGCCATTAGCTCCGCTCCACGTTAAGCGAATTAAAGAAACATCTTGGTAAGAAATATCATTTAGACTAACAACTGTATCTGCTAATACAACCAAAGTAGTAGGTATTAAATAATTGTCAATATCATTTAATGTAGTTTGTTTTGTTTCTCCACCTTGAACCACTGCAAACAATTCACTGCCTTGTAATTCCGTTGCTATTGGTAATGCACTTATTTTAGCGTTTGCCATTATTTCTCTATTTTAAAGTTATTTTCTTGAAGCAAAAAATCTCCGTTTTCTAAAAGTATAAAGTTTTCGTTTTTAGACATTGAGCCAATACCTTGTGCAATTATATCCCCATTACAACATTCAATAGAATAAGCATCTCTATCCCTACACAAACAACCTCTACGACCGTTTCTAGGACTTGTTTTGCTTGGTGTAAAATACTTAGACCACTTAATCATTTTCTAGTTGTTTAAGTTTAGCCTCTGCCCACGTTTTAGCCGATTTACCACCCCATAATAAAAACGAGATAGTTCCACAAGCTTCCTTATCTTCTGGCTTGTAATACGCCTCTGCTCTTGACAAATAAGAGTACATTCTTTTTATCGTTTCTTTGCTGATTGGTTTCCCTTGTGCTAATTGCTGTGCTCTTACTTTGCCAACTTGTGTAGCACATTTATTATTAACCGCTTCGTTAAATTTTAAACCTCTTTTTGCGTTGTTACTCACTGAACTTGGGTAATCAGAATAACTCTCTAAAACCATTTTCTTACCACCCTTAACACGCTTATCATTTTTTATAATAGCTTTTATTTCGGCTAGTAAGTATTCAGCTTCTTCTTCTTCTATTTGTGCTAATTCGTCTTTTATTGTTTGGTCGTTTGGGCGTTCCATTTTGTCAGCAAAATAACCCTCTATGCTAAACCCTTTTACTTTGCCAGTCTTTACAAACTCATTCCATATTTGGTCGTTGTTTACTTTTACAGAACCAACCCAAGAACCCAAAGGTAAATCCATTCCGTACTTAACGCTTTTATCGTGTACCTTATCTTCAACTATCCAACTTTCAACTAAACTTAAACCCTCTAATTGGTGTTGGTGTTCTAGTGTTGAGTTGTTTTGTTTGCTATTCATCAAATACATTTGAGAGGCTTTTAAGACAGTATCTTTTGAAAAATATATATAGTACTCATCTTCGCCATTACGTCTGTAAATAGGCTTATTTGGTATTAACAAAGCACCCATTAATATTCTACGCTCTCCGTCAATTTCTGCAAGTTTAAACTCTTGGCTTTTTAACGCCACAAAATCTTCTTCAATAGCTGGGTTTTCAACTACGCTTATTGCTTCTATTCCTAGTTCGCTTTCCTCGTCTAATATTAATTCGACTATTCTCATAATAATATATAATTAAATTTATTTATTTTTGTTTTTTATAAAGTTGCACCCTCAACAATATTGTTTTCTAAACTTTGTGCGGTAGTCACATCGTTAGAAACTACATAAGCCTGTACTGGTTCGTTTGTTTGCTCTGCGACTGTATCTGCTAAAACACTTGTTTCACTTGCACCGACTACATTAAAACTTGGGGGAGCTGGAGCAGCACCGCCACTTGGAGCAGAACCACTAACACCGCTACCCCCACCGCTAGTCTTAGGTATTTTAACACTTGCTATTTTTTTAACATTTGCAAAACCAACTACACCAGTTGCAATAGCTTGTGCAATAGCATATCCCGGAACAGGAACACCAGAAAACGCCTTTAATTGTCCAGAAATAGCAGCGTAAGTATTAACTAAAGAAGATGCAATAGCCAAAGCTTTACCAGCTTTCGTTTCTTGACCTATAACCCCAGAAATACTACTCAAAGCACCAGCATAGCTATTTAGTGCCTTTTGTTTAGCATCGGCTTCTGCTTTTGTGATTTGAACCGAAGCGTCTGCCACTGCTTTTTCATCATCTAATTTCTTTTGTTTTCTTTCAGCATCTTTTACATCAAATTCTTTTTGTTTTAATTTTTTGGCTTCATCTCTTGCTGCTTCTAACTCATCAGTCTTTATATTGTTTTCGTTAGCTTGTGCAATTAAATTATCATAATGTTCTTGAATTTTAATTAGCTCTAGTTCTCTTTTTTCTTGTTCAGATACCGCTTCCGCATCTCTTAATGTTTTCTTTAAATCAGATAATTTTTTTATATTGGCTTTTTCTTCTGCTGCATCTGCTTTGTTTTGTGCTTCAATTTGTTTACTTATAGTATTAACCTCCCTTTGAACTTGACGAGCTGCGTTTGCCCTAGCAGCAACCTGTCTATTTACAGCCGCAATAGCTTCAGCTTCTTTTGTTAAATTTTCTTTATTACTTCTACTAAATGTGTTTTCTTGAATTTGAGCATCTCGCCTTAGTTCTAGAAATTGAGTTTCTTTATCTAATAAAGTATCTTCTAATTTTTGAGCATCTAATAAAGCCTGTTTTCTTTCTTCTGCTGAAAATTGTTCTTCTTGTCTTGATTTTAGTCTTAATTGTGCTATTTCACTTTCTAATTTTGAACGCTGTACAATTAAATTACGCTCTATTTTATCTGCTTTTGCTCTCATATCTGCAACAGCAGCAGCAGCTTTACCTTCTCTTATTTGTTCAGCTGTAAATTCTTTTAAGGAATTTGTTGCATTTTTAACAGTGTCCGTTATACTATCAACCCCTAAAACAACCTTTCCAACACTATCTGCTGCAATCTTACCAGCTTCTTTAAAATTACCTTTAAATAATTGCTCAACAGCACGACCTAAATTCGGTATTAAATTAATTAACCCCTCAAACCTAGTGACTATATTATCTTTGATTAAATTAGCGAAGTCTGTTATCGCTTGTTTAGGGTTTTCAAAAGCGTTTATAATACCCTCCCCAAAGTCTGCTAGTAAGTCAACTAAGTTGCCTGTTAAAGCACCTATGACAGACATTATTTTCGCAAACTTATTCTGTCCCTCTTCACTACCTTTAAACGCTGCTATTAAAGAACCAATAACAACAACCAACGCACCTAAGCCAGTTGATATTATCGCTAATCGCATAGTTTTAAATCCACCTGTTACACCTGTTAATGTTTTTTTAAATTTTGTGAATTTAGTAACTGCACCCCCTGTAACTTGGTCAAGAGTGCCTCCTATCGCTTCAGTAGATGCGGCAGTTTCTTTAACCTCTTTATTTACTCCGTCAATACCTTTCTCTAAATCTTTTAAACCCTTTGTAGCTTTTTTACTATCAACGTTTAAAATAACTGTTTTTTCTACTTTTGCCATTGTAATTCTTGTTTTAACGCTTTGTAACCCTCTTTAATTGTTGTAGGTAGTTTGTACTTACCTTGTGCTATTCGCAAGTTTTCAGTTTCTCCGTTTGCGTATTTTAAACTCTCTATTATTAATTTTATCATAATGTTGTTTCAAATAAATCTGTGTCAAATGCTCCAGCTTCTATGCCATCTACATCGTAAATCGCTCTTATTGAGAACTTATATGTTGTATCACTGTCTAATGAAATAAATGTAGCAGATGTTGTAGTTTGAACCGTTCCTTTAAACTCATCGTCTTGGTATATATCATAACGTAAAAAATTTAAATTAGATTGTAAAGAACTCCATTGTAAAGAAACAGAGCTATTTGTTTTGTTAGTCGTTTCTAAATTCTCAACCCTTTGTAAGTTTTGACTTTGTCCACTTAAACTCTGCGATGTATTTACGTTTAAATTGTATAACTCTAAGTCACTTTTATTTGTGAGTAAGTTTGTTTTTATAGAGTTTATTCTATACTCTGTTGTGCCTATAACAAATATATCATTTAGTCTATATTTTAAAATGACACTTAATGGCAAATAAGCAGACACGCTTGTTTTTCTGGAATTTCTAGCAAATAGATTAGCTACATAATTTCTGTAATACTTAGTAAATAAATCATTTGACTGGTTTTGTTGTGCTGAACTGCCAGTACCTAGTGTGTACTCATCAACTTCAATACCAAAATTTAATGTTTGACTTATAAAGCCTGTTGTAATATTCGATATAGAGTTAGATGGTCTTAAATAAGGGTTTATCGCAACGTCAGTGCCGTCTGGGTTTTCAAATGCTATTGGGTAAACTGTTGTTGTACTAAAGGAATAAAATAATAAAGGAGAGCCTATTGTTGGTTCAAACTTTTTATCTAACATAGCACCCTGAACGATAGTAGTTAAATCGCCTGTTATCTCGTCAGACAACCTTTCGTACATCATTTTCTCAAAACCAACTTCGACTTTGTAATCGCCACCGTCAAACTCGTCATTACCATAACTTTCGTGAGCAAATATATTGCCCTGCAACTCCTCTGCATATTGAACCAAATAAGACTTTTTGCTTTTAAAGTTAAATATCATATTTTTAAACTGCAATAACTTTGAAATTTTAGACTTAGTAGTATCTACGTATTCAGTAATATCGTAAACTTTACCAGCGTTATAGTAATCGTCTAAAGGTAATACCGTTATAATACCGTCCTCTTTATATGCAGTCAAATTAAACATCGTAAAGATATTTTTAAGAAAATCAAATATTTTCATTTTAGGCATTTGATTAGCTATAACAATAGTGTTTACAGAGGGTGGAGCTAATCTTTCGTAGTTACCAGTTGCTTGAACACTGAAATTTGAGTTAAGAATTCTATAACCTTTTTGAACTGTTAAGGTTTGGCTTAAACCTAAAGTATTTTCACCGTTTATATTTATAAAGACGTCAATGTCATTTTCTCCATAATTATCTCTTGAAAACTCGTATGTAAAAGTTTGGTTTCCAGTTCCGTCATAATCAAATAAAGTAGAGTTATCCGAAGCTCTTAACATTTGAACGTTGTAAGTTGTTGCTTGGTCAGGCACTGTTACATTTAAAGTAAATATATAACCCCATTTCTGAACAAAAAAACCAGTTCCAATATGAAAACACGCAGCTGTTCTTAATTCATCTCCGCTGACAAAATCATAATTAGCTGCTGATGTGCCTGTAAACTGTGTGTAAAATTTAGTGCTTATTTGTTGAGTACTACCTCCCTCATCTGCATTTGATAAATACCCCTCTTCTCTGTGAAGCCACATATACAATTTTTTAAAAACTGTACTATTAAAAAACTGTTGGCTAAATACAATTTGTGGGTATGTAGTTTGTATTGCATCAATTATAACCTTAGTTTTTAAAGCTGGTTTTAAATCTGCATAATTTAATTTTGTGCCTGTTATAGCATCTCTATATCCACCATTGTTAGCATAATTAAATCGCATATTTTTACTATGCGTTATTAGTGGAAATATTATGTCGTCACCCTCAGCAGTTCCTTGTAATTTACTTTTAACAAAATCGCTTGTATATTCAAAATTTAAACTCTCTGGGTACGTTAAAGAACTTAATTCATTCTCTGCTAGTATTTGTTTAAACTCAACCGTTTCACCTGTGAATACTAATTTATAAGAATAGGCTACGTTGTTTTTTAAATCAACCGAAGTTAAACGTAATTTACCTATTTTATAGTTTACGCCATTTAATTGAATAAGTCCATCTCCTTGAAATCTAGCATCAAAACTATTTTCAATTTCACTATTATAATAATGTTTAAAGAATTTATTGTTGTGCTTAGATGCTGGTACGCTAAACTGTTGGCTAAAAGGTGCAAATATCTTAGCTGGGTCTTTTACATTTTGTATAGTATCTGTAATTGAAACGCTTTCATCTTTGAATAATTCTAGCTTTGTAAAGTCATCATAAATTTGATACCTTTGATTGCTTCCGCTAAAATTGCCACCATCAATATCTAGTGTATCATCACCGCTTGGTGCTATTGCAGTTATAGAACCTACAACCCCACTGTCAAGGTTAAGTATTAATTGACCTACTTTAAAATCACCTGTTGTAAAATCTGTTGATGTATCGACAAGCCTTGTTGATGTAGGAAAGTAACCAACACTATTAAATTTTCTGCCCTCTCTAATATATAAGTCTATTATCTGCATTTATCTAATATTGTTTATAGTGTCAAAAGCAAAATCTATTTTTATATTGTAATTAATAAGTTTATCGTTTAGACTTGTTTTATAACTGAAACTACTATCGCTAACATTAACAGGCAAAACAACGTTGTCTATTTCTATCCAGCAGTCCTCGCTTAATTGCATTTGTTTAAACACTTCGTTGTACTCTTCTGGATAAAACCCTGTATTTAAGTCCATTTTTTCGTTACCCATTTTATATAGGTTTTTCTGTTGGTGCTTATATACATCATAACTATTTGCTACAAGTGTGTTTCTTTTAAAGTCCTCTGCTTTAGTAGATAGTTGTTTATTGCTTCGCTTAAAGAACCAAAGGTTTTGTAACGCTCCAAACTTATTTATAAAGCTTAATTTATAAGGGTCGTATTTACACTCTGTAATGTTCTGCACTTTAACAACCGATACGCCCTCTGTTGAATTAATGTAAATAGTATCAACAGGAAACGTTATATTGGTGTCTAAAAATTCGTGTAAACAAATGCTATTCTCAAAAGTACCGTTATCTCTATAAACCCTGTCTGCAAATTCGTCTGTTCCGTTTACAGTATTAGAAACGTATTGTATTTGAGTTGATGACGTTGTTGTAGGTGCAAAATTCTCCTCGTAAACTTCTTGGTTTTCTGAATAATATTGCACAGTACTAACTTTGCTTGTGTCAATAGGCAAAACAACTGGTGCGTCATCTAGTTTAACTACTGTTAAATTTGACTGCAATAGTCCACTATCGTTTTGTGGATTAACACCCTCTTGAAAATATCCGTAACCGTAAAACGCTTTGTTTTCAACTAAAGGTAAAAATCCAGATACACCACTAACAGTTCTCCGTATTTGATAATCAACCCACACAATTTCTGTTTCATAATCGTCTGCATTGTAAGTCATATAATCTCTAACAAGTTCTGCTATTTCAAAATTGACTGTAAAGTTTACTGCATTTGCATTTAGCACATACGTAGCGTTTACTGGTCTTGAAGTTGTTTGCGTTCCTGTATATATCCAAAGCTTTAATTCAGCACTTTCTAATTTGCTTAGATTATAATATACATAGTAAGGACTTCTTACATTAATTTTTGCCATTTTATCGTTTTGTTAATTTTATTAAATCTTTTTCCAACCCTAAAGAATACGCCTTAATTAAATCATCTGGCAACCTTTTAAAAGCTGCTACAAATGGCTTAGTGAAAAACAAACTTGGTTTAATTCCTTTTTGGTATATACTTCTTGAAATTAAAAACGCTGTACTTTGATAACTTAAAAAACGTCCAGATTTTTTATCTCTAAATTGTATTCCTTTTCGTTTAACCCATTTATTAATGCTGTTTGTTAAACCACCTTTTTTTCCTGTGCCACTGCCAAACTTAAACGGACTATTTGGTGCTTTTGCACTTGATGATTTACCCCTGACCCCTTTGTCTTGAAACTCGCCATATTGCTCCATACTAAAACCTAATTCAGCTCCTTTTGTTGTTAGCTCTATGTCATACCCTAAACTGTTATAAAGTGCTTTAGTGTCGTTCCTATTGCTTTTAGATAGGTTGCTTCGGCTTTGTTGTATAACGTACTTGGCGAACTTATTTAATTCTTCTTTTAAGGCTTTGTCTGCTAACATATTTCAATGTCATTGTTTACTAATATGTCAAGCGTTGCAGTCCAACCAGCTACTTTATTTTCAAACCTATCTACAAATGGTTCAAGACTTGCGTCACCGTCAAGTTGGTATTTGTCATTATATAAATCGCCACGCCTTAAAACTTGGACTAGCTTATTCAATACCGCTAGTTGTGTATTAAGTACGTCTTGTTCGTTATTGTTTCCTATAAATATATCCGTTGTAGGCTCTTTACTTTCGTCTACTATATCCATTGATAGTATAGATATGTTAAATCTTAAAACGCTCTCTTGTGCTGTAACTGTATTTATAATCAAATGCGATAATGGAAATATAGATTGCTTAGACAAATCAATATCAAACAAATCTCCCTCTGTGACTGTGTTTACATTTATACCACCTAGTAAAGCATCTTTAATTGCTTGTGTTAATAAATAGTAACCTCTTATTCCTGTGTAACTCATTTGAATTTGCTTTTAATATTTCTTGCTTCTATTTCGTTTTTCTCTTTTGTATATGTTAAGTACGTCAAGCATTCGTGTACGTTTAGTTTAGTGATATCTTCAAATCTCGTAATATCTCCGTCAGCGATTGCATAGATTGAATTGTACCATCCCCATTTGGTTGTGAAGCCAGAAACTGCACTAAGCTCTCCTCGTTCTGTTTGCTCGAAGAGTTCAGAATAACTGTCGATAAGTCTCTGCCTAAATTGAAAAAAAAAACCATTGCACCAAAGCACGCATCTAAAGGATAGTTCTTAGCTTCTTCGTTTGTGTCTGGGTCGTATTCTTTAAGCGTGTATCTTTGTCCTTGCTTTAAATCAATAGGTCTATATAGAACGTTCATCGCTCTATGTAGGTTATCGTTATCTCCCATAAATGTATCTAAGTCCACGTACTCACCAAAACTCATATTTTCTAAGTCTGGTATAAATCCGTAATCTTTGCCATTCATTTGAAACCTATTTATAAGTTGGTGTTCTGTGTCAAACATATTATTAATAATAAGACAAATATCGTTTATGTCTTTTGCTTTCATTGAACGTACAACCTCAACAGGTACTTTACAAAATATCTCAATCATCTTAGATTGTACCTCTGCTTCCTTTGTTAAATCTAATTTGTCAAACTCTTGGTATTGCCCTAGAGTGATTTCATTTAACGTTGTTGGTATGCTTAACTTAACTTTCATATTAATATATAAACTTTTTTAATTTATTTTAGTAACTATA